>OATO01000139.1_pt1 | contig 44072 bp, 51 predicted proteins | sample 1495011 | NCBI WGS metagenome assembly OATO01 (sample SAMEA2579961, study PRJEB22360) | human gut metagenome | biome: human gut; feature: human-associated habitat; material: faeces | place: Denmark | collected 2008/2010 | reverse complement strand
TAATAAAATATAAGAAATTCATTGAAAAAATCGTCAAAATATGGTATATTTATGTAAATGATTAGGAGAAATAAACATAACCTGGAGGGAAATACCATGAAGAAAATCAAGGATTTAATATATAAAATAAAAGAAAGTACAAGACTACAATTAATTGTTGGTGCAATATCAGTTGGATTAATTGCAACTGGAGTTGTTGGAGTTATAGCATATAAGAATTCAAATAATTCATTAGCAAGTAGTGGAGAAGTAGAAGAAGCTAACGAAAGCGAAGCTGATATAATATTAACTGAAAATGAAAGTGGTGAACTAGTAGCTACAGATAAAGAAGGTAATGTTGTTGCAAGTGGAGAAGAAGTGGAAAAGCTAGTTGAAGAAAAGAAATCAAAGGGTGAAACAGTAGTTGCTAAAACAGAAGATGGAACAACAGTTAAAGTTGATAAAGTAGATGGCGATAAAGTTACATCTTCCAGTGGACAAACAGTAAAGCCACCAGTAATAGCTGATAATAATACTATTACAAGCAAACCTGGAGATGGTTCATCAAATAATGGAAGTAATACTAAGCCAGGGGGAAGTGGAGATAGTAATAGCGGTAGTTCAACAACAAAGCCATCAGAACCTACAAAACCGGTTGAACCAAGTAAGCCAAGTAAACCGGAAAAACCAACAGAACCATCAAAGCCAGTTGAGCCGGAAAAACCAAGTTATCCAGCAAAAGGGTTTGATAAGGCAACTACAGATAAGTTTAATGCTAGAATGTTAGAGCAAGGATTTGCTAGAGATGATAGTTATACTGGATTACCTGCTTATACTGCAATAAAGAATTATGCGTTAAATAGAACTCCTATACCTGCCGATAAAATAGTTCACGAGTATTGGGGATGTAAAGCAACTGGAAAAGTATTAACTTTTACAGATACATTTAGCTATACAAATAATCATGAAGGCGATTGGTCTAGGTCTTTAACTATTGGAAAATTAGAACAAGCTAGCCGTAATTATCAATGTATATTTGCTAATTACGCAGTATGTAACAGTAATGGAGATGGTACATTTACAGTAACAGTATATACCCTTGATATGACTGATTTATAAGGGAGTGATTTAATTGAAGAATAGATTTGTGGCTAAGAGTTTACTCTTAGTCCTTTTTTTATTTTTATTAATAAATAATAATTTTTCTATAGAAGTTAAAGCTTATGATTATGGCGAAGTTAGCAGTGCTTTATGTAATGGTGGAGATTCGAGAATGTATTCAACAGATGGAGGGCGTTACTTTCAATATGCTTGGAACTCTACAACAGAATTTGGATTAAAGTCTAAAATTAGAGAACATAAAATAAGTCAACAGCCTAAAGGAACTAATTATTGGGCTTATGAGAGAGGAATATCTTTTCCAGAGCCTTTAGAAATCGGTACTAGTTTTGAGTTGGCTATAGATGCATATGGATATGCTTATGGCTCTAAAATGTCAGCTTATAACGATCTGACTAAGGAACAGATGAATGCTAAGGTTACTGTTTATGCAGAGGTTACATTAGCAAATGGTAGAACTGTTAGCGGAGATAGAGGTGTTATGGGGGGATATAATGATGGTCAACGTCCGCACTATCAAGAACATTATGGATATGTATATAATACAACTAATATGCCAAGTTGGACTAAAGGACAGAAGATTAAGTCAGTATATCTAAAAGTAACAAATGCTCCACCAATACCAAGTAGTGGTGATGATAGATATAGATATCTGTATTTAATTGATAGTATGAGTATTACAGTAAGAAGTATGACAACTCCGTCTAATGGAAGAATATATAGGGCTACTTCTGATAATGAAAATAATGATGTAGTGTTTGAAACTATTGATAATGGAAATTCAGCTTCTTTATGGGTAAGACCACAAGATAGTATTCAAGATTCAGGAAAACAGAAGCCTATTAATATTTGGATGTATACATTTCAAAAACCAGCAAGTTCTAGTGTAAATAGAATTAATAAAAACTACATGAGATTTGTAACAACATATAATCCTAAAGGTGATAAGGTTATAGATGAAAGGTATGTTATAAATGAGAATAAAGGATATAGTCATTACAATGATAATGATAGTACAAGCCTTATAAATGATGGAGGACATGATTTTTATAGAACGTCAGATACAGGGCAATGGGAATATTGTTCTAAGTTTAGAGTGGGATTTGATTGGGACAATGTAGATTATGATATTTATATAGCTGGTGATTCAGCAAATGGGAAAGGATCAAGTTATGAAAAGAAAGGAACTGTAAAAACAGATGGACGAGCACCTAAATGGGATAATATTGAGGTTAATGATGGTAATTATAGGAAACCAATAGTAACTGTAAAAGGTGTTAGAGATGTTAGAGGTGATGGAACTAAGGAAAGAGCAGGTGCAGGATTAGATAAACAATATTTAAGAGTTAAAGCAGAAAATAAAAATAATTATGTAGATATACCTGAAAAAGAAAGAACTAAGGTAAAGACCGAAAATGGAATAGAATACTATGATTTAACTTTTGAAATAGATTATGATAGTAAAGAAATTAGAAGTATTATTCCTAGTGGGTATGAGAAAATAATAGCACAATTTAATTCTTATGATAAGGTTGGAAATTATGCACAAGAAGATAATATTGAAGTTAATGATTTTGATGTTTCAGCAACCATAGAAAGAGTTTTATCCCCTCATGATCCAATTTTCATGGGCGGTGAAAAGGGAGTTTTAAAGATAAAGTTACAAGGGGGAGTTGAAAGGGTAAAGATAACTTTCCCACAAGCATTATCAAAGTTAGACAGTAACTTAAATGCAGAAATGGTTTTAACACCTAAAGATGAAGAAAATATTGACTATGAATTCTTTATTCCCTTAGAAGCAGTTGGTGGAAACTATAGTGTTACAGTAGAAGCTTTTAAAGGTGAAGAAAAGAAAATTGCACAACCAGCATTACAGGTTAAAGGGAAGATCACAGATAAGTTAAGAACAAGAATTAGGTTACCAGAATAGAAAGGGAAAGAAAAATATGAGTGTGATTCTATCTATAATAAGTATGTTTATAGTATTTTTTATTATAAATCTACTTGGAAAAGTAGATAAAGAAGTATGTTTTAAAATGTTAAATAAGGAAAAAGGAGCGTTAGCAATGCTAATGCTCCTTTTTAATACATTTATTTATATTAAGTATGAAGGGACAAGTTATTATTGGTTTTATTATTATTTATTAATTTACCTTACTGTATCAGCTTATATTGATTACAAAATACAGAAGGTATATTGTTTTTTTAATTATATAACAATGGCGGTATCAGTATTATTTTGGGGAAGTCAAGTTATTAATGGAGTAGATACAATACCAGGAGTGACAGCCTATATATTCTTTGTACTTATAAGCATTATATTAAATGTTACTGGAGCATATGCGGGAGGAGATAATGAAGTGTTTATTGTTATTGGATATTTTATAGTGGCATTAAATACAATTAATCCTTTAATAAAATTACTATTAATAATGGTAATATCAAGTATTTTGTTACCAATACTGAACTTTAAATATTTTTCTATAAAGAAGATGGAGTTTAAAGAAGGAAATAAAATAGCATTTGTACCAGCAATTATGCTTTCCACAATGATAATTATTAGTTTATAAAGGAAGGAGCAAGTTATGGATGAGGTTAGAATAATTTCTATAGCCGTATTAATAGTTATAGGAGTATTAGCAATAATTTTGTATGCTAAATTTAAAGAGAGTAAGAATTATAATAAATTAAAGAAGATTAATTCACTAGATATAATAGAAGATGAGGAAAATCAATCGTTACAATTTGAAAAAGAAGAAGAAAGAAAAGTAATTGGCTATTATGCTAACTTAGCATATAGGGGATTAGACGAACTTTACATGAATAATAGTTGGGAAAATAAAAGAGTTTTATACTCTATTATAAGTAGTATTAGCGAGTTAAGAGATGATATAGAATTTAATAGATTAAATGAAAGTGATTTGGAAATGATCAATTCACTAATATGTATATATAGAGCTAATAGAAACAAAAAGAGAAATTTAGAAAAAATAATTTTTGAGTGGCAGAAAAAGTATATATAATAGAAATAAGTAAAATTGAATATGATGATTGTGTTTGGAGTGATAGATTTAAATACATTCAATTATAATAAATGGTTGAAAAGAGTAATCTTTTATAAATGAAAATAAATCTAAAATATGATAAGATACTTTTTTAGGATAAATAGATAATAGAAAGGCGATTTTAATGGAAAAGTTAAGAGAAGAGTTACATGGGTTAATAGATAAACATGGTATAGATTATGAAAAGTTAATGTTTATAGACAAAAGACTTCAGCAAAAAATTATTAGTGTAATGAGGGAAGATCTAAAGAAAGAAGAAGATAAAGTATTAAAAGGTGCTCTATGAGTACCTTTTTTAAATAAATTAATTAAAGTTAGTAAGAGAAATACTGATTTTAATTAATTTATTTTTTAGGAGTGATTAATATGAAAGGGAGAAATCCAAAAAGAAAAGAGAAAATAATTATAAAAAAGAATAGGTTAAATCCTGATAATTGGTTAGTTATAAAAAAGCTATCATCTGAAGAAAAGAAAGAAATATTAGTTATTAGAAACAAGACTAATGGGAAAGAAAGGAGAGTGTCTTAGATGGCTATTTTAAAAATTAAAGAGCTACTATACATATATAAAAAAATAATAGATAAGTTTTCAACTGCAGATAAGTATATAGCAAAGGGAAAGCAGATTTTAGCAGTAAAAAGATTCAAAGTAAGAGAGTTTTTAGCTGAGATAATTGGAGAAGAAAGAGTGATGAAGGTTCTTGAAGAATTAGAAAATATGACGTTAATTAAATCTTCTACAGGTAAAGTAAAGCGAGAATACTATTACTCATACATTATAAATTTAGAGCCATACAATTATGTTTTTAGTCAATAAAATAAAGATGTTAGGAGTGAAAAAATGTATCTAGATGTTATTAGACAGTATGATAGAAATATGGATGATATACCAAAATTTTATTGTGAGTTTGTAAAGGTAGTAGATTACTTATTAGATAATGATATAGGGATAGTAGATAAGAGTGATAAATTTTTATATATAGAAAGATTAGAACTAAAAGAAATGTTGGAGAAAGATAGCTTCGTTCCAGTAAATATAAAATTTGATTTTTGGCGTGGAACAAAGTTTATAATAACAGATAAGGATGAAATAAGAAGTACTAAAAGAGTAACCATAGATGGAAAGGTAGTAAGAAAAGTTGTAATAGATTTAGATGCTTATAGATCCATAAAAAGAGTACTACTCTATGAAGAATTAGAGTTAGGAGAAGATGCAAAAAGAAGCTAATTAATAGCTTTTATTTTTTTATAAAAAATCAGGAAAGGAGTGTTTTAGTGTGGGATTTTCATTAAGAAAATCATTCAAAGTAGGTAAGAATACAAACTTAAATTTATCATCAAAAAGTGGAGTTGGATTAAGTACTGGAAGAAAAGGAATGAGAGTATCAGTAAATAAAAATGGTATTAGATTTTATGGTGGTAAAGGTATTTTTAGATTTACTAAATGTATAAGATTTAAAAAGATTTTTAGAATTTTTAAATAGAATAAAGGACTTGGAGGAATAAAAATGGCTATAAAAAGTATTAAGAAAGTTTTAGAACAAAAGAAAAAGAGAGTAGAAAAAATACTTAAATATAATGGTGTAACATATGAGGAATGGTTAGAAAAAGAATTAGATAAGTTTATAGAAAACAACTCAGAACTAGTTGATGAATTAATTGATTTAGGAATAAATTCTTTAACTAAAAGTGAAAAAAACAAAGTTAAAAATGAGGAAAAAGTATGAGAAAAGACTTTCAAGATTTAATTGATAGTTATATAAAAATATCTGAAGAATTAGTTGAAAATGATATAGGAATAACACCTGTAGAAAATGAACTTTTAGTATATTTAGATAAAGAAGAATTACATAGTATTCTTACAGAAAATAACGAACTTAGCGTATCACATCAGATGAAATTTTGGAAAGAGATAGGCTTTATAAAGACAAATAAAAATGAAAAAAGATATGCTTCAAAAGTAAAGATAAAGAACAGTTGGGTAAGAAAATATGTGATAAATTTAGAGCCTTATTTTGTATTTAAAGAGATAGTAGAAAGTAAAAATGAAGGTAAAAAAATATTTCTAAGTTTATATTATGAGCATGAAGCATTAACAAAATATTTGTTAAATAAAGCTACAGAAAAAATAATAGAAAGATCAGGAAAAGTATATTTAGATAATGATTATTTTAGAGAATTATTATCTAAAAAACCATTCCTTCCAGTTGAAGAAAAATTAAAATATATGAAGAAATTAGGATTAATAATCACTAATAAAAGTGAACTTAAATTTTGTAAAGTTGTAAGAGTAGACGGGAATATGGTAAGAAAAATAGTGCTAAATAGTTCAATAGTAGAGCTGTAAAATGAGGTGTTACAATAGGGGTAACATATGGTGTTGCAAATAGTGTTACAAAAATAATTTAATAGTAGTGAGTGTAACACTCATATAAACAAAGATGTAATAAGAGGTTACAAGTATTTTATTCCCATAAAGCTAATGGGGTATATATGTATATATACATATATACCATAGGAGGAATATAAATGAGTGAATGGAGCGTTAGCGTAATGAATGAATGGTTATGACGAACTATGGTGTATATGGATAGATACTATATATACCACAACTTAGATACGATAGTAGATAAGTTGTAAGTACAATAACGAAGGAAGTGAGTTATTGAAGAGTAGAAGTGAACTAGAAGAATTATTAATAGAAAAGTTAATAGTAGAAGAGTATAGGGATAGAACAATAAGTGAATATAAAAACACATTAAATAGAATGTATAATCATTTTATTATTAACAAAAAAGAGATAAATAATAAAAATTTAAATGAGTATTTAGTTAATATAAAAAATAAAACTGAGTTATCAAGAGCAGTTAATGTTATTAGAATTCTAAAAGAATTTGAAGAAACATTTAACTGCTTTTCTAGTTCAGAGCTAAAGAAAATTATTTCTGAAAAAAGTAATAATAGACATAGGCTATATGATCCATACTCTTTATCTGAAGTTAAAAGAAAAATAAATACTATAAGAGACAAAAAATATAAACTTGGATTTAGATTAATGATTGTATCAGGATTAAGAGTCTTTGAATTATCTGAATTGAAAAAGCAAGATATTATTTTTAATTCTGATAAAACAATAACATTAAAAGTTTTAAATGGAAAGGGTGGAAAGGCTGCAGAAGTTAATTGCTTAAAAGATGATTATTTGCATAAAGAGCTTCGGGAATTTTTAGAAGATAAGTTGGAAGAAGAAAAAGTATTTTATTCTAAAATAGCAATGCAAAAGAAAGCATTACATTTGAGATTTAAGTGTCATGATTTAAGACGTGCTTATTCTAAATTAGTTGAAAAAGAAATACAGGAAAGTACAAAAGATTTTCCAGAAGATGAACAAAAAGAAATATTAGAAGAAGAGTTAAAAGAAGCAATGAGACACTCAAAAATTGATATATCATATTCGTATATTAATTCTAAAAGAATAGAGATATAATAATTTAATAAAGTACTTAAATTGTATATAAGGAGAATAAAGATGAGTGTTGATATAGGAAAAGATAAATTGTTGAAGGCTTATTATAAGTTGGAAAATATGTGTCAGTTTTGTATGGCATTAGCAGATGATAGGAAGCATTTATCAATTGTTAGTAGGAAAATATCAAAGGCATATGAGGAATGTAAGAAAATAAAAGAAAATGATAAGAAAAGTATCAATCAGTATTATTTGTTGTGTAAAGATTTATATTTAGAATTTAATATAGCAAAGAGAAAAAGTATTGAAAAGGTGGTTGTAAATGAGTTGGGAAGATGATGCGAATAGAGCTTTAGAAAATGTAATTAGGCAAATAGGATATATCATAAAGAATTTATTTGTTGGAGCATTCTTTGGAGCTAAAAGGCTAAATCAAAAGAAGTTTTTAATAGGATTTTTATTAAGTTGTTTAATTCCAATATTATTGTTAGTCAGTAAAAATAAAATATTTGAAGTAAAAGAAGTAGTGAGATATGTAATCTATTATTTAGGTTTATTATCTCCTTTATTTTATTTAAAAATAATATCAGGAACTGGTGGCAATAAGAAGGTATCTGAAAATTTAAAAAGAGCTAAGATTATTGGGAAAGATGGACAAGTTCCTGTATTATTAAGCAAACAAACTGATAAAAAAGGATATGAAATATACACTTTCAAAGGGTTTGTAAATTTATCTGAGTGGAAGAAAAAAGCTGAAGATATAGAAACAGTAATGAATCTTACAATAAAAGAGATAAAGCAAGGTAAGAGAAAAGATATAGTTATTATAAAAACTGTTCCAGGAACAATATCAATGCCTGGTGATGATGGAAATGTCCTTTTATGGAGTGATGATTACATAAAAGAAAAGGATGGAGTTGTTTCTTTAGGAAGAAATGAACTTGAAGAAATAACTGCAGATTTTAATAAAGATCCTCATTTCATAGCAGCAGGGGCTACTGGATCCGGTAAATCAGTAATTATAAGAAGCATTTTATGGCAGTTCATAGCAAAAGGCCATAAAGTTATTTTTGTGGATTTTAAGGGAGCCATTGAATTTGGTGAAGAGTATAGAAGATATGGTAAGACAATAACGGATAAAAAGAGCTTAGCCAAAGAATTGAAAACATTAATAAAAGAAAATGAATTAAGGCAATCTGAACTTGGTAGATTAGGTACTAAAAATATAATAGACTACAACAAAAAGAGCAATAAAAGAATGTATAGAGTACTTCTTGTTATAGATGAGCTTGGTGAAGTATTAGATAAAACAGGTTTGAGTGAAGAAGAATTAGAAGTAACCAAGTATATAGAAGGAGCTTTATCAACTTTTGCGAGAGTAAGCAGAGCTACAGGGATTCATATGCTTTTAGGTATTCAAAGACCTGATGCAAAGATAATATCAGGACAAATAAAGACTAATGTTACTGGTAGAATATGTGGAAGAGTATCAGATGGGCCAGCATCAGAAATTGTTTTAAGTAATACTGCAGCAGCTCAATTACCTAAGATTGGTGGAAGAATGATTTATCAAAATGGTGGAGACATGGAAGTATTCCAGGGTTATTTCTTCCAGGATGATAGAGATGTTAAAAAGTTAAAAGTTCCAGGAGATAGACTTTTAATTGGAGGAGATGTTGGACGTGATGATGGTGAGGAATTAATAAGTGGAAAGACTTCACACATGGAAAGAAAAGATAAAAAGAAAAGAAGGGTTAGAGTAAGTAAATTTTCATTAAAATCAATTTTAGAGAAAATAAAGAGCTTAATTTTCTTCAGGAAAAGATTGAAGGAAAAGAAGATGATAGAAAATGGAGCAGATCCAGATTTTTTAGATTTAGATACTATTGCAGATTCTTTAGATAATAATAAAGAAAAGTATGTTGATGAAAGTATGTATTTAGACAATAAGTACAATCATGATATTCAGGAAAGTGAAGATTGTATGAGAGAGTTTGATCAAGATTATGATTAGTTTATACTAATCTATTTTTTATAAAAATAAACGTAAAGGAAGGTAATGAAATGAGAGTTTTTAGTAAAAGAAAAAGTAAAAAAGGTGATTTTTGGGAAGGTGTGGTTTTATGGGATGATTCTTATGTTAAGAAAGAAGATGGTGCTATAAATATAGGAATTGATTGTAATAACAAAGAAGTTATAGTTGATTTTAATAAAACTAATCATATTATAGTTGCAGGGCAAGTAGGATCAGGAAAAACTGTAATGATAAAAAGTATTTTATGGCAATTTATTTTAAAGAATAATCGTGTAATAGCAGTTGATTTATTACATGATGGATTGGAATTTGAAGAAAAGTATAGAAAATATTGTGATGTAATAACAGAAGAAGAAAGATTATTAAAAGAATTAGAAGAGTTATTAAAAGAAAATCAATTAAGAAAAGATAAATTAAAGGCTGCTAACTGCAGTAATATTAATGAGTATAATAAAAACAATATTGAAAAAATGAAAAGAGTTATCTTAGGAATTGATGATATAGTAGGTGCGTTTCTAAATGAGAACAAAAAGAATTTACATCAAAAAATAAGAATGATGTTATCTATGTTGATTCAGGAAAGTATGAATACAGGTATTCATGTGTTAATTGTATTTAGAAGAGAAGAAATGGTTAATTTGTTAAATGAAGAAATAATAAGACACATGCCAGGAGTATTATGCTTTTTTGGTGGAGATAGACTTTTGAAAAATGTAGATTTAGAGTTAATAGATCAAAGGATAAGCAAAATAGCGGGTAGAGCATTATATCAAGATGCTGATGGTATACAAGAAGTTCAAGGATATTTAGTCGAAGAAAGATATTTAGTTGAAGCAGGATATTTAGAGGAATAAATAAATTAGAACAAATTAAAAGGAAGGTGATAAGATGAAGTTTTTCAATAAAAAGAAAAATCTTCAGAATGAAGAAGCTAAAAAGAAAAAGGAGGATAAGAATAAAGAAAAGGGAGAAAAGAAGAGTTTAAAGGAAAGGATATTAGATAAGCCAGTTAAGCTAAAAACTGATACTGGTATAAAGGTTTTAAGATTTATAATTTGGGCCTTTATAATTCTTATTTTTATAAGGGGAATAGGTACAATTATAAAAGCAGACCCTGTTAAGGAAATAAAAAAAGAACAAGATGAATTTTTAGTCCAACTTTCTGAAAGAAATTTATTAGAAAGTAGGGCTTTTTCTTTTGCAGAAAGTTTTGCTAGAGAATATTTCACTATCTATATAGACGGAAAGGATGATTATATAAAAAGACTTAGTAAGTATATGCAAAATTCAGTAGCTGAAACAGTTGATGCTACAGGATATATGATTCCTGATGAAGTAAGAGCTTATAATATTGAAAAGTATAGTGATAATCAAGTGGATGTATTTGTATATGGTATTGTGCAAATAAAAACAGAAAAGCCTGGACAAGAAGGAATAACTGACAAGAATCAAAAACAATATGACACAACATTAAAAGATGTTTATATAAAGGTTCCTATATTTGTTGATAAGCTTGGAAATATGATTGTTGAGGATTTACCACTACTTATTGGAGAGCCAACACTTCCTGAATATAAGAGAGTAGATAATACTCTTGGAGCTTCATCTGCAGATTATAATATCCAAGAAGATATAAAGGGCAGTATAAATCAATTTCTAAAGGCTTATTATGAAGAAGAACAAACTCAAGTTGATTATTTTCTTATTAAGCCAGGAAGCATAAAAGCTGTTGGTGGAAATAGTACATTTAAAGAAATCGAGAGTATAAAAGTATATGATCTAGGAAGTAATAAGTACCAAGCGATTTTAGTATATAAGGTTAATAACTCAGGAAAAGAATTAAGACAGAATATTAATATTAATTTACAGTATAAAGATGATAAGTATCTTATATCAGAGATGAATACAAGAACAACAAATTTAAAAGAAAATTAGATGTAAGGATGGATGATTAAGTATGAAAAGATTTTTAAATAAAACAAAAATGATGATTAAAAAAACTAATAAAGTACAAGCTTTAGTAATGGGATTAATGATGAATTTATTAATTGCCGTGCCAGCTTATGCTGCACCGAATCCAGGAGTTAATTTAGCAAGCTGGTTTAAGACACAGATATTACCAATAGCAGGTGTGATAATGATAGGAGCCATTGTAAAATATATATCAAAGAAAAACGTTGTTGCAATAGTAGTTACTGTAGTTTTAGGTGGAATAGTTATGGTGTTCATAAATGATCCTGAATTTGCAAAAACTATAGCAGAATGGTTATTAAATATAACTGGGCTTAAATAGGTGATTACATGGAAGAAAGAAATATAAAAATAAGGTATTATAACAAGGTTTATACAATAGAGCCTAAAATATATAAGTTCTGGAATATTAAATCACCGGTTGGTCCAATAGAAACAGTACCAGCTATGATATTTTTAGGAACTATGTTTATTATGTATCTAGTACCTATTCCATTAGTAGGATCTATAAAGTATTTAGGTATACCATATTTGGTAACTAGATTACTTAGAAAGACTAAAAAAGATGGGAAGACTTTATTTAAATATTATTTAGGTTATATTGAATATCTAATAATAAAAAATAAAACGTTAGAAAGATTTAAGATATCTAATGAAATAAAGGAGATTCAGTTTTTTTAGCATCTTTATAATAATATAGACAAATAAATAAGTTAAGATAAGTAGATATAGAATAGAAGTTTTTGTAAACATATTTTAGAATCACACAAAAAAATATGAAAGGAGCTACTATGAAAGTTAGGAGAAGAGCACTTTAAAGGGTGTTCTTCTTTATTTATTGCATACTAAATATTACATATGATAAAATTTCGTAAAAATAACTTAGGAGGAGTTTTTATGAAAAAAATATTTGTCATAATTATAATTATTTTCTTATCTATGTTAGTTGGATGTAACTTTTTTACTAAAAGAACGTTAAATAATAAAAATAAAGTAGATATTCAATCTAATAAAAAAGAAAGTAAAATATTAGGAATTGAAAAGATAAAAGAGATAGCTATAGAGAAATCAGGAGGAGGAAATATAGTAGACATAGAATTTAACGGAGAAAATAGATTAAAAATATATGAAGGTGAGATTGTAAAAGACAAGCTTAAGTTTGATTTTGAGATAAATGCAATAACTGGTGAAATTGTTAAGTGGGAAATAGATAGGGATTAATATTTGAGTAGTACTGTTTTCTAGTAAAAGTTTAAGTGATTTTTATGATGAAAATTACTAAGAGATAAGTTAAAATATAAATGTCATAAGTATTTTTATATCATCTAGTAGTACACATATATTAAAAAATATATGAAAGGAGCTGCTATGAAAGATTAGAGAAGAGCACTTTAAAGAGTGTTCTTCTTTTTTTATTAAAGAAAATTAGAATGGTAGGTGATAAGTATGTATCAATTTCCAATAAAGTATTATAAAGATAATCTTATATTTAGCGATAACGGATGTTGGGCTGGATATGAGTTAGTTGGATATGATTATGAGAATAGAAGCAAACAAGAAAAAGAAAGTATTCTAAGAAACTTAATAGCTTTCTTAAGGGAGCTAAAAAATGATGCCAAAATATTAATCGTTCCTAAGAGGAAAGATTATAAAAGTATTTTATCAAAAAATTATAAAGAAATGAAATCTGAAGATCCTTTAAAAGAAATAGCTCAGTTACATACAGAAACTATAGTTGAATATTTAGAGGATAAGAAAAGAGAACGAACTTTTATAAATACTATAACTGGAGAAGAAATTAGACGGGTAGAAGATGAAGTTACAGAATATAGAACGTATTTATTTATAAAATTAGAAGAAAATAAATTAAGCGAAGTAATAACTAATATAAGAGATGCATATGAATATGCTCTAAAATCGCCACAGAAGGCCATAGAGGGCTTTCTTAGCAAACAAAGGATAAAAGTATTGGATAGCAAAATAAGAGTTTTTAAAAAGGCTATAAAGGTTTTTAAAGGGAAAGTATCTGTTAATGTTAATCTTAGAGTATTGAAATCTAAAGAATTACAGCTTTTATATAAAAGAATAAATAGACGTGGAATTGATGAGGAAATTAAATCAACTAATTTTAATCCTAAAGCATATTATAAGCAAAAAGGTGAGGATATAGAGTTAATACCTGATGGGAATGATATAAAGTGTCTATTTGCTGGAAAGATGAAGCCAAAAGATAGATATATTGAGTTTGTAAGTGATTATGGTACAAGCTATCAAAGTTTTTTAACATTTTCTGAAATACCTGACTTAGAATTTACAGAAAATAGTGAGTTTTTATACTATATGCAGGAGCTTACTTTCCCTATAGAGACATGTATACACATAACACCATTAGATGAAGAAGAAAGTAAAAAAGAATGTAAGGAGCTGAAGAAACCTATTGTAGCAGAATTTGAAAATGCAGGTGAAGAATATTCTGTTGAGACAAAGGTATACGAAGCTAGGGAAGAAATTGAAGATATGGAAGCGGAACTTTATGCTAATAAAGTGCTTATGAAGATGTCATTAAACTTTTGTGTATCTGCAGATAATTTAGATAAGCTAGAAAAAAGAGTAGATGAATTGAAAAAGTATTTTTCTGATAGAGAGTATGAAATTGTTAGGCCAGTAACTGATCAATATAAAATGTATATGGATATGATACCAGGGACAGGAAGATATACAGAAGACTATAAACGACTTGTATCTATAAGTAGCGTAGCGAGTATGGGAATAGGAGCAAGTAATATACTTGGAGATGAGTTTGGAAAGTATATAGGATTTACAGGACCATTATCTACAAAGGTATTACTTGATATGAAAAGAGCATGTCTGGAAAATCAATCTGCATGCGCTACATTTTACGGGAATTTAGGATATGGAAAGTCATTTAATGCTAATCTTATTACTATTTTAAATGTTATATATGGGGGATATGCCCTTATAATAGATCCTAAGGCCGAAAGAAGTGATTGGGCAAAGCATATACCTTGGTTAGCTGATTTAATAAGTATCGTACGATTATCTTCAGGTGATGAATATAAAGGTGTAATGGACCCATTTAATATATATAAGTCATCATCAGATAAAAATAGTGAAAAATATAGGAATAATATTGAGGAAGCAGTAGATCTTGCTTTAGATATAATAACAGGTCTTTGCAATATAGCGGTAAATGATGATGAGTATATAATAATAAGTGAGGTTTTATCAAAGGTTAAAGTGTCAGACAAACCATCAATGCAATTAGTAATTAAATGTCTAGATGAGTTTGATAAAAATGATAAGTTGTTTGAAAAAGCAGAAAAGTTAGCAAGAAGGCTTAGAACTTTTGAAGATGTAGGGATGGCTAAATTATTAATTGGTGATGGAACAGAGAAGGCTATTAATTTTAACAATAGAATTAACATACTTCAAATAGACAATTTAGAGCTTCCTGATAGTGAAGTTCCAGAAAGTCAATATACACCTAAAGAAAAGTTATCAAAAGTGTTATTTGGAGTTATGGGGCATTTTGCCAAGAGATTTGCAATGATGGATGTTGGAGAGTTTAAAACTATTCTATTTGATGAATCATGGGCTATAAAAAGTATGCCTGGTGGAATAAAATTATTAGATTTCCTAACTAGAATGGGAAGATCTTTATTTACAGGAACAATATTTAATGGTCATTCAGTTTTAGATATACCTTCAGATAAAATAAAAAATACAATTTCTTATAAGTTCTGCTTTAGAACAAAAGAAGTAGAAGAAGCAAAAAGAATGTGTGAATACTTAAAAATAGATGTTTCAGAATACAATATAGGTCAAATAATGAGTTTAGAAAATAGAGAGTGTATGTTTAGAGATTTAGATGGTAGAGTTGGTAAACTGACTTTTGATGCTGTCTTAGACGAGTTTATAACAGCCTTTAGTACAACTCCTAAAAAGAAAGAGGAAAAAGAAAGTATCGAAACACCACAAGGTGGTGAATAAAATTGAAAAAGTTTTTAATTGGAGGAGCAATATTAAATTTTGCTGCTCCTTTTATTTTGATCTTATTATTTTTTGTTATGTTATCAGGAAATGGAGGGAATTCTTCATCTGGAGAAAGTGGTTCAATTATACCATCAGAAACTCAAAAAGAATTTATTGATGCAGTAGCTTTAGTTGCAATGAATACGTACAAAGAGTATGGAGTATATCCATCTGTAACAATAGCACAAGCAATATTAGAGTCGGCTTGGGGAAAGTCAGGATTAGCAATACAAGCGAATAATTTATTTGGAATAAAGGCAGACTCCAGTTGGACAGGCCCTATATTAGAGCTTCCTACAATAGAGCATGTTAATGGAGGAATTATACATATAATTTCAAAATGGCGTGTCTATGAAAAATGGGAAGATTCAGTATTGGATCATGGAAAGTTTTTAAGAGAGAATCCTAGATATGAAAAAGCGGGAGTTTTTGAAGCTGCTAATTATAAAGAGCAAGTTATGGCTATACATAATGCGGGATATGCTACTGATCCCAATTATACAAATCTTGTATGTGGATTAATAGAAAGTTATGAGCTCTATAAGTTTGATATGGGAGGAGCTGAAGATGTGTAAAATGAAAATAATAAGTAAGAGAATGAATAAAATAAATACAAAAGATATAGTTGATAAGCTGAAGTCAAAAGTAGTATATGAAATAGAGAACTTTAATATATTCAAGTTTTTTAAACTAACATTAATGTTAACAGTTATTGCGCTGGTACTTTATGCTTTGTCCGAAGTTGCGAATGCAGGTGTTAAAGAAATAATGGACTCAATAGGAAGTCCAGAAAGTTTTGATAAGTTAAGTGGAAGTAAAACAAAGTTTTTATCAGAAAAGTTTAGAGGAAACTATCATTTAGATGCATCTTTTGGTGCTTTCGATTGGTGGGATAAGACAGTAAACTTTATAGCCAATTTATGTTTTGATGGGGTTACAATCATAACTTATTTAATGATTGTGGCCTTTTCATTTGCATTTGGTACGAATCTTTCAGATATATTTGGTGGAGTAGTAGATAATATAATGAAATCCTTAAAAAATGGAATATTTGATAGCTATTTTGGATTAGTAGTAGTTATTTCAATGATATTTGTAATAGTATCTATGGCTAGAAAGAATATGAGTGAATTTATATCAAGATTTAGTTATATAATAATTGCTACTACATTAGCTATTTTTATAGCAAGTAATGCATCTAAGTTAATATCAGTAACAACTAATATGTCTAAAAGTATAGGGACAAGTGCAGTTTTATCTATTGCATCTAGTGGAAAAAGTGAAGCATATGATTTGGATAATAAGATATCAGAAGTATCAGGAGAATTATGGTATAACTTAGTTCATGAGCCTTGGAAAACTCTAGAGGCAGAAAATAAGTTAAGTGATAAAGAATATGAGCAAATATTATCATTAGATATAGATAGTGAGGAAAGACAAAAGATAATAGATAATCATAATTCAAATGATAAAACATTATTTTCTGACACTGCAGGTGGAGATAGGATATTACCATCAATATTTCTTATAGGAATAAACGGGTTTAAGACAGGAATTATGACTATTATTGCTCTAGTGCAGTTAGTATTTCAGATATTTACCTTTGTATTAATATTTTTAACACCGTTTATACTGCTAGTTTCGATGGTTCCATCATTCGGAGGAATTAATATGGTGAAGAATTTCGGAATGCAGATAGTAGGATCACAGTTTGGTATTGTTGTAGTTTCATTTTTCTTGGGAGTAATAATTCAAGTAGATTCACTTATAGCAACAACAATTAAATCTATAACAAATAGTAGTTATGGATGGATGTTTATTAGCTTTATTCAAGCATTAATATTTTTAGGAATAATAATGATGAGAAAGCAGATATTTAAACTTATAATGGATATTCAAAAGAAAGTACATTCAAGTGGAAATGGAGTATGGAGAAAAGCAAGCCAATATTCAGATAAAATGGCTGAAAAAGGTGGAGAAAAAGCAAAAGAAACTGTAAGTAATGTAAGAGAAAGAACTAGAAAAGGAGTAGAAAAAGGAGCTCATGTTGTAGCATCAGGAATATTAAGTGCTGATGATAAAGTAAGAAGAACATTAAACAATTTTAAAGAGAAGAAGAATAGAGAATCTAATAAAAATAGTGAGGAAGAAAGCTTTGAGAATAGCAATAAACAAAGAAAGGCTTCAGATGAATATATAAATATAGTTAATAAGAATAATAGGAGTGAAGATGATGGTGATGGTATTAAGAAAAAGAAAGAGAGTGTTAATCTAAATGAAAGAATTAAGAAGAAGGCTGAAGAAAAAGATAGAGTAGTTGTTATGAATGATAAAATACCTAGTAAAAATAATAAAGATAACTATGTTAAAAAAGAAGAAGTAAGTAAAGACGAAAGTAATGCAAAGATAGTTAAAGAGAAAAAGAATAATGGTAAGAACAGTATTAATGAGGGAATAGATAAATTAAATAAAAAATCAGCTATAAAGGATAATATACAAGATAAAAAGAATGAAAGTGTTAATCTAAGTGAGAGAATTAAGGAAAAGAACGCTAAAGAAAAAGATAGAGTAGCTGTTATGTATGATAAAATACCTGGTAAAAATAATAAAGATAGCTATGTTGAAAAAGAAGAAGTAGAGAAAGAAAATATTGATGAAAAGGTGAATAGGGAGGAAAATGATAAGAGTAATATCAATGAAAGATTAAATAAAGTAAATAATAAAGCAACTATAAGGAATAAACCAGGAGAAAAAAATGAAGATGTTGTAAAGAGAAGTAATAGTAATAAGAGAAAATATATAATAAAGAATATGGATAAAGTAAAGAAAGAACAAAATAAAATATCACGAATAAAAAGAGATTTAGATAAGAAAAATGATAGAGTAGAAATCAGTAAAATGGATAGAGTTAGAATGTTTAAAGAAAATAAAAAGTGATAAAAATCCTAAAAAATATATAGACAAAACATTCAGAAAATTATATACTTAGTGTAGCTAGAAGTTTGCAAGTATCACTCTATTTTGGGAGAAACTGTAAGTTTTCTATGGTAAAGAACTTGATATATTTATATCAAGTTCTTTATTTTTATTATAAGAAATAAGTAATAGACAAAATATTAATAGGTTTGTATAATTTTATTAAGAGTGTTCTCTAAAAAAGTTTAACCTTTTTGATTTGCAGTAATAAGTGGCAACTGCACCCTAAAAGACTTAGTAAAATAGTACTAAGTCTTTTATTCTTATATTAAGTTATAAGACTTTTTATAAAAGTTATTGAAAAAGATATATGATTATGTTTAATTAAAAAGTATGGACAATGTTTTGAGTATTTTGATATAATGTAATTAACAAACCAACTTTTCATTTATAAGAACTCTTTAATTAATTTTTTGTATTTAAACAATAAATAGATAATAAAGCTCCTAAGAAATTTCTTAGGAGCTTTATTCTAATTTGTGGATAAAATAATAAAAAAAAGTATTTGTGAATAAAAATATGTGGTATAATGTAGATAAATTCAGTAAATGAAAAAAATTTAACAAAAGTATATGGAGAACGGTTGTTCTCGTAGAAAAGTTTTGTTATAATTTATTTAAATTAAAAAAAGAATATTGCGTAGTTTTATATTAAACATTATAAAACAAAAAAACACCCCATTTTCTAGTGAAAATAAGATGCTTTTTTGCTTGTTTAATATAACAATTATTAACGCTTCTTAAAGGTTTCTCAGGCCTTTAAGTGGTTCGCAAGTTAAGGTAAAAGGACTACCAAAACAAGCTAGTTAATAAAACAAATTACGATAAACTCGTTAAGATTATAATATCATAACGAGGTCAATAGTACAATATTTAAGAAGAAAAATCAAGTATGAAATTTCTAGAAACGAATATTGGAAGGAATCGTAAGTAGAATTTATTAAGATATTAGCAGACGTTTAGGTAATTACCTGAACGTCTTTTTTAATATAAAAAATTAAATAAAGTTACTTGAGAGATCACCACAGAAAAGTAGAGAATTGTGGGGGTAAGGGGGAATTATACGTAAAAATAGTGATTGGAGGTGAAAATATGGACAAGTTTACGGATATGTTTAAATATGCAAAATTAAGAAAATCAGATAACAAAATAGTGAATTATTTTGGAATAAATGAAGTTGTACTTGGAGAATTTTCTTCAAGAGGAATAAGAAAAAAAGAAACAACTATAGATAGGGCATTAGCTTATGTATTTCATCCGAAGGTAAAGGAGCAAATAAGCCATATGTCTTTACAAAGTTATGCTACATATCTTAAAAAAGGTAATAGAGTTAACAGATCTGAAGATGAGGGAAAATATTATCCTTTTGTGGTTGAGTTTGAGAAAGGATTAGCTGAATCTGCTAAAAGAGATGCATATACAAATGCTATGATTTTAGTTAATGGACTTATAATGTTTTACAATGTAAATAAGGAAGATATAGTAATAACTATAAATAACCGTAAGTCTGTCTATGTTTGGGTTAATCCAAAAGTGTTTGGAGCTTCACCTAGTCCTATTTTACACAAAGTATATGCTAAAATGTGTGAGCATATAAGAGATGAATTTGGTTTAAAGTATATAGATAATTCAGTAACTAATACAAGTCATAGATTAATAAAAACTCCAGGAAGTTTTTATAATGGTGGATTTGTAAATTACATAACATTAGCGGAGTTAAATAAGTTAGTTGATGGAGAACTTAAGTCTGCAGATCTTACAAAAGTTCAAAGGGATATAAGATTAATAAAATTACCATCAGTACCTTCAATAGAGTTTACAAAGCTATATAAGGAATGTAAGGAAGATGTTGAGGGTTCAATAAAGAAAAATAAAGTTGAAGAAAAGAATAAAGGATTATTATTACCTGGAACAAAAGAAGAATTAAAGTATATTAATAGACCTTGTGTAAAGGCTTTATTAAGTTTACCTATAATAGAAAAAGGTAATAGAAACAACGCATTAGTAACAATAGCACTAGGATTATTAGAAAAGAATGCAACTTTAAAAGAAGTACAAGCTGTCTTAGAGGAAAAAGCTATAGAATGGGGGCATGATGAGAGCCTTACGGCAGTAAGAAATAAGGTGAGAACATTAATTGAAAGAGGAACTAACTTTTCATGTGAGAAGGTTAGAGGGATTTTAGAAGAGCTTGGAATGGAGCATAACTGCCTAGGGTGTAGTGCATCTAAAAATAGCGGTATATGGATAGCGAGAAATATAATACAAACAATGTACTATAATAAAGCAGCAGTTAGACACTTTGAAATGTATTTAAACTTAGAAAAGAATAATTTAATTGGGGTTGAAATAGATCCGGTAGAAGAAAATATTAATTTAAGAACATTAAAAGAGTGGGCTAAATTTGCAGAGGCAAAAATAACTAAGATAAAAAAGACTAAGAAATATGTAATAGAAGTAGATAAAGAAAAAGCTAAATATAGACTACCAATTAATTTTATTGAGACAGTTGGACCATTAATTGGTGAAAGTATAAAACAATATCTAATGCTAGTTGTAAATACACATAGTGGTAATGATGAGGTAGTACATTCAACTATGGGTATATCGACAATACAAGAATATTTAAGATACAAAACAATAGACGGAGTAGAGAAATTATTAAAAAAATTAGAGAATGCAGGATTATTTTATTTTAATAAAAAGAGTGGATTCACAATAAGATTCAAATCAAACAAGATAGTATCTTTAGTTAAGAAGTTAGAAGAGAAGAAGAAAAATATCCAGGATGATAATTCAGGAAATGAAGAAAATAAAGTGGCTGTTAATCAAGGAATACAGCTAAATTTTGATTTTGAAAATCAAAAAAATAATATAAATGTACATGGGAATGAATATAAAAATGTAATTTTTGTAGGAAAGGATAATCAATTTGGAGGAAAAAGACGGCGAGGATCACCACCAACAATAAGGAATTGATAAAGTGAAATTAAAATAGAATATTGATTAAATAAAATAGCGTAGAACATTCATATAGGCCATATAAGAAGAGTTTAAATTACAGATAGTTTTAAATACGTTGAGTACACAAGAGAAAGCCTAGAGAAAGGCTAAGAATAGCTAGAATTAAAAGGGCGTGAAATAGGATGAGTTATTTTCCATAAAATTACTTATTACACGATTTGTCGGAAATTTAAAACCAAGAAACCTTTGAAAATAGAGGGGTTAAATATATTTTTTAGCACATCACTTAATTATAATAGTTTAATGTGGGCGGGGTGGTACGTGCCTATGGGTTATTCTATATTTACTTAATATCCTTTAGGAGGTGGTATTGTATGAAGGTCGATTTTGAAGAAGTATTTAGGGATCGTTTAGATCAGGTTAAGAAAGATATAAGAAGAGCTAATAAGAAAAGGGATTGGGAAACTAAAAGGAGTCTTGTAAAAGAGAAGAAAGATTTAGAAGCTAAACTGAAGAATTATGAGCCAAAAGAATAAGAACAGGATAAGTGATAGGCTTTTGAACACATTTTGACTACATTCTGAACACTTTTTGAAACTAACTATCTATTTTTTTAGATAAACTAAAGAATAACGGATATGTATGACTATTAGAATTAAAGAGATGATAGGAGTGATATTGTTGGATTTAGTTATAGTTGAGTTGTTCAAAGAGATAAGATTACTAAAAAGACAATTTAAGTTGATGAAGAATAATATAGAGATTTTTACTTGTGAAGAGCTTGAGAAAATAGCTACAGCAGTGGAGAGTTTAGATGTTGAAATAGAGAACATAAGAAGCAGAATTAAGGATAGATAATTGAAGGGGCATTAGTATGAGTAAAAGTTTTTGTGGGAAAAGTTGTGATAAGTGCATTAATAAAAAACAAGGGTTATGTATAGGTTGTTCTATGTGTGAGATAAATTTTTGTAACTGCAGCAAAGATAAGAAAAATAGATGCTTTGTGAGATGTCCTAGAAAGTTTGGAAGTAATATTATTATCCAAGATCTAGTTAAGAAGAACCAGAATAAAAATATCATGGCCAATAAGAAATTAGAGCTGCCATTGTTTATTCCTGTAATGCCGGATAGAGTTAGAACTATATTTGATTTTTCTAAGACAAATGGCTATATAGCAGTGCATGGAGAGTTTTTGTTAAGTGCTAATGGGGAAGATATAACACCGATTTATAGGAAAAGAGGATATAAGAGTGCATTAGGCCTTAATGAAAAAAACATAAAAGGAATAGCAGAATTTTATATTAAAGATCGAACACTTGAAGGCTTTTGGAATAACCGAAAAGTTATCTATGAGCAATTGAAGAAACAAAATTTTACTGCAGTAATAACACCGAATTTTTCTCTATACGAAGATGCTCCACGCCAGGAACATTTATATAATATCCAACGGGTTAAAACTATTTATAACGAAATGATCAATGAGGGCCTACCTGCAGTACTTGATGTAGTATGGGCTGAAGAAGAAGATCTGAATTACTGGATAAAAGAAATTAAAAATAGTGGTATAAAGACTGTGGCCTTTAGTTTTATGAGTGTAGGCCTTAAAGCATCCAATTCATGGAGACATTATGCTCTTGCATATAAAATTTTGGTTTCAAGTTTAGAGCCTGATGTAGATATTATAGTTGCTGGACTTTCTTCAAACAAAAGAATCGCTACAATTCTTGAATTAAGCAAGGGGAGAAGGGTTTCTATTATGCATCAGGCCGCATGGGTAAAAAGTAGAAAAGGATTTTTAGAAAGTGAAAATAAACAAGTAGATAGATCTATAAGTAAAGATAAAATATTTCAAATGAATTTAGAGTATTATGCAGATTCATACAAGGAATTTGTATAGTGGATTAAGTAATAGTTATGCATATCAACTTTTTTAGGAGTTGATAATAGTGCCAAAAGGAAGAACAAATACGATAGCAAGAATCGCAAATGATATGGAGGGAGCTATTGGTCTTACAGGATCGGGAATGAGTGAAAATATTATATCTCAATTAGCTCAAAGAATTAATAATGGATTTGATGAGCCAATACAGATACAAATTGAGTCGAGATCCAGAGGTAGAGACGAAATTGTAACAATAGAATACCAGGAAGATAGTGATGATTTTAGAGTAAATTCAGGACCAGGAACAGATACCCATAGAGTTAGTATAGATGGAGATAATTATAGCTGTACTTGTGCTGATTATAGGTATAGAGGTAATGACTGTAGACATATAAGAGCAGTAGATGAAGCAATAGGCCAAGTAAGAGAAGATGTTATAGAACTATCTGCAGCAGATATTGGTCGAATGAGAATAGCTCAAGACATTAGGGATGAACTAGATAGAAATAATGAGGGACTATCTGAAGATGATGGCTATTTTTACACTGATGATCCTGAAGCTTTTGATAGGACTTTTGAAAATGTAGAAGATAGGATGATTAATTATGAATACGAAGATGTTCTTAATGGAAATAACAGTACCTTTGGGGTAGAACTTGAATTTGTTGGTGGTAATGCCGATGCCATAGCAAGGGAACTATATGACTTAGGAATAACTGCAGCACCATATAGACTGAGATATCACGCTACGGTTGAAGATAATAGTAAGTGGAAGTTAGAGCGTGATGGAAGTGTATCTGATGGAAGCGGTGGTGGAGAACTTGTTTCACCAATACTAAAAGATACTCCTGAGACCTGGAGGCAAATAGAAATAATTTGTACTGTAGCACAAAGGCATGGAGCTATTGTTAATGAGAGATGCGGAGCCCATGTTCACGTTGGAATGAATAAACTAGATACCGCAAGACAACGATGGAGACGATTCTTCAAGATGGTTGAGAATTACGAAGAATGCTTTTTCAGAGCTGCTGGTGGAGACTTAGGACGAGTTAGAGATAACGGGTACTCTCGAAGCTTTAGTGAGAGAGCAGGCCTTGGATCAAGAATGCGATTTGATATGGATACAGATGAAGATGTTAGAGACATGGCAAGAAGAGTGTCAGAGGGGAATAGATACTATGGTGTAAATCTAACGAACATAGCATCAGGAAGAGCTCCTACAGTAGAAATGAGATACTTCAATGGTTCTCTAAATCCTAAACAAGTACAAGCAAATATAAAATTAGCGGTTGGAGTAATTAATGCTGCAGAGAAAGCAAGATGGCGAGATACTGAAGATGAGAACTTCAAAAAGAGAGGACAAATACTAAAAAATACTAATAGATCATCAGGTACCAGGACAAAAGAGAAAATGATGGAGTGTGTAGATTTAGTATTTACAAGAAAAAAAGATAAGGATGCCATAATAAATGTATTCAAGAAAAATAATTGGAGGTGATTCATAAATTAATTATTGAAAAAGAATCAAAGACGAGCTAAAATAGTTTCACAATTTAATTTGTGAAACTATTTTAATGTTTAAGAAAGGAGTTACTTTACAAGGAGAATATATGTATAGGGTTATTGATGGAGTTGAAAAAAGTTCTGATTGGTATAAGAGGATATTAAATGAGAAAGATGAAGAAATAAAAAGGCTTAGTGATGAGATTAGTAGACTAAGATGTGAGATTGAAGGGTATAAACGTAGTGAGAAAAATAAAAGGGGTGCAGGAAGAAAGCCTAAGTTCAACGATCATGAAATAGAATTAATAAAAATGTATAGAATACAGGGACATACAGTAAAGACTTTAAGTGAAATGTTTGAATGCTCTGTAGGATTAATTAGTAAGGTATTAAAGGAAGATAAGGAGTAACGTGGATATGGGTATAAATATAAATGGATTAAATGAAGAATGGATAAGAAGAATAGATTCAATAGAAGCTGCCACTAGAAAATATGTATTAGTATATGAAGATATAGTTCTTGAAGCTGACAATGAACAAGATATCATGGCTAGACTGTATAGAGACTACATAGAAACCGATAGCAGAGAAGTACAATTATTATTTAGAATAGATCTAGCAAGAGCATTATCTATGTGGTCAATTAGTAAGGGACTAAATGTTGAAATAATGAATGGAAAAGAAATAGTTAAAGAGAATTATGCAGCATCAGATAAAGATCCTGATTATGAAAAAGATTATGAAAAAGCAGATGTAATCATTGATGTAGAAAACGAATTAAGTATGTTCAAAGGAATTAATGAGATTGGGTATGCAAATATCTACTATAGAAATGAGAGCAATAAATATATTAAGTTCTAAAGGCGAAAATAATGGGTATTAGAGAATAAATATAAAGTAGGATATAATAAAAGAAAAGGAGATGATTAAAGTGGTAGTGAGAACCTTATTAGATCCAAAGATAGATTTTGTATTTAAAAAAATATTTGGAGCGGAAAATAACAAAAGTGTTTTAATAGATTTTTTAAATGCAGTAATAAATGATAAAGATCCAATAGTAGAAGTAGAGTTAAAGAATACAGATATGGAAAAGGAGTTTTTAGATAGTAAGTTCAGTAGATTAGATATAAAGGCCGTAACTGATAAGAAAGAGCATATAAACATCGAAATACAAGTAAAAAATGAATACAATATGATTCAAAGAACGCTATATTATTGGAGTAGAATGTACTCAGAGCAGATAGGAAATGGAGAAAATTATAATAAGCTGCAGAGAACAATATGTATAAATATATTAGGATTTAAATATTTAGATAACCAGGAATATCATAATGTATATAGGTTGAAAGAAGTAAGAAGAAATGAAGAATTAACGGATTTAATGGAAGTACATTTTATAGAACTTCCGAAGTTTGATGAAGAATTAGAATCTTCAGGAGAAAATGAAAAAATAGATGGCTTAGCGAAATGGATAGAATTTTTAAGAGAGCCTGAAAGTAATGTAATAAGGAAATTAGAATTAGAGGATAAAGCAATAAAAAAGGCAAAAGATGAGCTATATAGATTAAGTTTAGATGATAAAGAAAGAGAAAGATATAGAATAAGAGAAAAGGCAATGATGGATGAAATATCAGCATTAGAGAATGCAGAACAAAAAGGAATTGAGCACGGAATAGAAGAAGGAGAAAAGAGAAAATCTATAGAAATAGCAAGAAATGCTATAAAGACGGGATTAGATATAAAAACCATAGCTACTTTAACTGGATTAACAATAGATGAAATTGAAAGATTGAAATAGTATTAAAAAAGATTATATAATTATAAGTTATTGAAAGAGTATAAGAATAGTTTGTAAAAAGGTTACAAACCATTGGTATAAGCTGGGAAAATACTCTTAACGTGTGAAATCCGCATTTTCCGGAAGCTACTTTTTATAGAGAAAAATTCATGAAAAATGTGGAAATGTTTACAAAAGTGAAATTATTGTATATAATGGAAATATTAAAACAAATATATTGATTTTTTGTAGCGTGTTACCAATTTTGGGCATTAGCTTACTTACATTTTTGTAAGTGAGCTCTTTTTTTGTAAAATTTTAATGGTAACAATAAAAAGGAGGGATACTGATGATAAAAAGAAAATACAAAGATTTTTGGCCACAACCTTTGTAACATTTTTCTAAAAGTGAAGAGGGCATAGTATAACGACTTAACTAAGCACTACAGGAAATAAAAGAATTCTTAAAAGTAATAACCAAGATAATAAAATAAGGAAAGAAGGAATTTATTATGAAATTGTTAAAGAAAATTTTTTCACCTATATTAGCATTTACAATGCTTTTTGGAATTATTACAAGTACAAGTATCACAAAAGTTTATGCTGCTGAAGAAAATATGAAACGAGTATTTTCAATTGATGCTGGAAGAAAATACTTTTCAGAAGAACAGCTAATTCAAATTATTGATAAAGCTTATTTAACAGGATATACAGATGTCCAAATTTTATTAGGAAATGATGCACTCCGTTTCTTTTTAGATGATATGTCAATTATTGTTAATAATAAAACTTATACAAGTGATGCTGTTAAAGATGCTATTACAGTTGGAAATAATCATTATTATAAAGATCCAAATGGAGATGCTTTAACTGAAGATGAAATGAATAGAATAGTTGCTTATGCTAAAGAAAGAGGGATACATATTATTCCAGTTATTAATAGTCCTGGACATATGGATTCTATATTAGTAGCTATGGAAGAGTTAGGACTTGAAAATGTTCGATATAGCAATAATGGTAAAGAATCTGAACGTACAGTAAATATTGAGAATAGTGAAGCTATTGCTTTTACAAAAGAATTAGTAAAAAAATATGTTAATTACTTTGGACAAACTGATGTTACAGAAATATTTAATTTTGGAGCTGATGAGTATGCAAATGATGTATTTACTGATCCAGGATGGGGAGAGTTACAAAGAATAGGTTTATATGATGAGTTTATTGATTATGCAAATGATTTAGCTAAAATTATTAAAGATGCTGGAATGACACCAATGTGCTTTAATGATGGTATTTATTATAATAGTAAAGATGAATTTGGAACCTTTGATAAAGATATTATTATTTCATATTGGACATCTGGATGGTGGGGATTTTATGTTGCGAAGCCAGAGTATTTTGTTAATAAAGGGCATAAAATTTTAAATACTAATGATGCATGGTATTGGGTATTGGGAAATATTAATGATGGTGGTTATAAATATACTGATACGTTAAATAATATTAATAATAAGAAATTTACTGTGGTAACTGGAGCAATAGGAGAAATACCAATAATAGGAAGTGTGCAATGTGTATGGTGCGATGAACCTAGAAAAGAACATGATATGGATAGAATAATGAATTTAATGGATCTTTACTCAGAAAAAAATGCTGATTACTTAATTCGTCCTGCTGATTTTACAAAAGTTGATGAAGCTATTAATAAAGTTCCTAGTGATTTAAGTATTTATACAGCTGATTCAGTTTCAAAACTTAATGAGGCAATTGATAAGGTTGATAGAAGTATTAGGGTTACAGAACAAGATGTTGTTGATAAGTGTGCTGTAGACATTGAAAAAGCTATTACAGATTTAAAATTAAAAAATGCTGATTACTCAAAAGTTGATGAAGCTATTGCTAAAGCTGGAACTTTAAATAAAGAAGAATATGTAGATTACTCAAAAGTTGAAGCTGCAATAAAAGCAGTTAAACGTGGTTTAGATATAACAAAGCAAGATGAAGTTGATGCAATGGCTAAAGCTATTGATGAGGCTATAGATTCATTGGAGAAGAAGCCAGTTGATATACCAACTCAACCTAACACTAATGAACCATCTGTACCGAAAACTGGAGATACTAGTAATTCAATATTATTGTTAGGATTTATTGCAATGTCTAGTTTGGCTAGTACACTAGTTTTAAGAAAGCGTAAAGCATACATTAAGTAAATTTCTTAATTTAAGGGTAGCATCGGGAAAATGTGGATTTACAACGTTAAGAGCATTTTCCCCGCTTATACCAATGGTTTATAGACTTTTTATATATTTAAAGGCATATGCAGTTCTATATATTCTAGTTATGTTAAATATAAAGAAGGAGTTATTTCTCCTTCTTTTTTTGTGAAATATCATAATTACAATTATTGAGTCATAAAAAAGTAAGTATCAAAACTTACAAGTTTTGATACTTACTTTTTTATGACGAGTTTTTAACAGATACAAAGGTATCAAAAGTGGGTTTCATAAATTATATAAAAAATAATAGAGCAAGAGTATCTTGCTCTATTATAGTAGTTAGTATATTTTTTTATAAAAAATAAGTCATCCAGGTTAGAAATGCAAAATCTATTACGACATGAATTAATATATATTTTTCATTTGTTTCATTTTTATGTGTAATTATATAAGCAATGATTGATACGAATGAAAATAGAATAGGAATTATAAATAAATATAGATTATTATTGTTAATGTATAGATTGCTGTTTTTGATTAAAATTGAACAAATATAACCTAATACATGAGAACAATATAAAAACTTTTCACAAAAAATTTTTACCATTTTAACCACCTTGTATATGTTTTAATATATCCAGTATAGTTCTTCCAATACCTATTCCATCTGCAACTGCTTGTTGAGTATTTAAGTCTGATACACGTCCCTTACTACTATATAAAGTTTTGAAGGGGCCATTAGGCTCTCCGTATTTTCCTTGCAACCATTCTTCTGAGCCGTCACCATTACCACCAGGCCTTCCAGGCCATGCTCTTGTTATTGGATTCTCTATTTTTGAAGTGTTTTTTTCATAAGCTAATACTGGTGTTGAAAATATATTGAGACTCAAAAGTAAAGTTAGTGATAAAGCAACCTTTTTTAATAGACTTTTCATAGTATCAACTCCTTAAATTAAAAATAAAGTATATCTAAATTTTACTCTGGAAAAGTTTATAATAGAAGTCTGAAAATAGTTACGAAAATTTGGTATAATTATATGTATGGTGATAAATAGTGTTTTATAAAAATAAAAAAGGAGGTGATAGCGGATGGATAAATTAAAAGAAAATATTATGTTTTTATATACTAGATATGAGCCTAGTTTTTATATTAAAACTTATTTAATGTTATTTATAGTATTATTTATAACGAGATCATTTACTGGTGAACTTTTTAATGGATCTATTATGGTATTATCAATAATAAATATAATAACTTATCCATTTACTAGTTTTTTTTATTTTAGTTGTAAGGAATGGCTATTTAGAGGAAAGGTAATTCATCTGAATAATATTTTTATGATATTGATGTATTATTATCTTAAGTTTATAATGTTTATAATGTTATTTATATGTTCTTGGTTTATTGGAGGGGGATGCATTACGTATATATTAATAAATAGTAATGCAAAAAAGTATTTAGAAAATAAAAGATTAAGAGAAGAGTATGACAACTTATTATAAAATCTCAAGTGTATAGATGGTAGTTAAAGGAGCATTCGCTCCTTTTTTCTTTTTTCTAAGTAAGGTAAAATGGTATATGAGGTGGTGTCAAAAATGAATAAAATATATGGATATGTAAGAGTTAGTAGTAAATCACAGTTGGGAAATAATAGTATGGAAAATCAAATAGCAGAAATAATGAGTAAGTATTCTAAATGTTATATATATGAAGAACAATTTACAGGAAAAACTACAGATAGGCCTAGGCTAAAAGAGCTATTAAGTAATATAGATGTAGGTGATATTCTTGTTGTATCTAAATTAGACAGGCTAGCAAGAAACTTAAGAGAAGGTATTGAGGTTATAGAAGAGCTTTTTGCTAAAGGCGTTACTATAGATATATTAAATATAGGGATAGTAGAAAACACTATGATGGGACGATTCTTTATGCAAACATTATTAGCGGTATCAGAAATGGAAAGGGAAATGATACTAGAGAGAACAAGAGAAGGAAAAGAAATAGCAAAAATGAAACCAGGTTTTAGAGATGGACGTCCCAAGAAGTTTACTAAGGATGTTATGGATGCAGCATTAGATCAGCTAACTGTAAATGGTGGAACAATGAGTTATAAAGAAGTAGAAAGAAGATGGAATATAAGTAAAAGTACATTGATAAGAGAAAATAATAGAAGGAAAAGTACATTAATAATAGAAAATAAAACAAAAAATAGTTAAGATATAGTTGAAATGTTAACTATAAAAGTAAGAGGAAATCACAAATATAGTTGACATGTTGTTCGTATGTCAACTAAAAAGTAAATAAAAATACAATAATTAGTTGATATGTGGTTGACATATTAACGAAAGAGGGGTATTATATTTATGTGATAGTTAATATGTTAACTATCATATAAATTTTTATCCAGGAGGGATATTATGAACGTTGAAATTCAAAAAATTGGTGCAGACATAGGAAGAGGGTATGTAAAAGGATTTACACAAGTTGATGGAGTGGAGAAGAGTTGCATATTTAAGTCAGTTGTTGGGATTGGTAGACAAATGGATTTTGGCAATTATTCAGAACCGATTTATTTATCAGCAAAGATGGGAGAAGAAAATTTTAAAAGCTATTTCTGTGGAGTTTTAGCAGAGGAAGAAGCACATGGACCTATTAGAAACTCGAAAGATTCAAAGACTACGGATACAGTAAAAAAATTACTAATAGCTTTATTAAGTAAACTTGCTGAAAAGCCGGTGGTTAATATCATGCTAGGAGTTCCAAACAGGGAGTTTACAAAAAAGGTATTAAATGAGGTTATAGAGTGCTATAAAGGAAAGACTATAGAAATAACAGACCATATAACTGGAAGAAGTAAAAACATAATAATAAATGATATATCAATCTTTAGAGAATCTGATGCAGCATTATTACATCAAGTTACTTATAATAAGCCAAACAATAATAAAGATAATGTTATGGTTAATGTAGGATTTAGAACAATGGAAATAAGTTTCTATGATAATAATTTAAAATATAATGATAAGAAATCTAAATCAGAAGAGTTAGGTAATAAAACAGTATTGGAATATGTTAAGACTTATCATCCAAAGAGATCATTAGAAGAAATTGATAGCAGTAACAGATATGATGATTTAAAGAAAGAAGGGTATTTAAATTTAAGTGAAAGTATAGAGCAAAATGTTGAATCCTTCTTAGTAAATATGGATGAAATTAATTTATATGCTTGCGGTGGAGTTATTAACAACCTAAGTTTAAGTGATAGTTTCATAAAGGCTGAAGATCCTCAAATGATAACAGCAAAAGGATTATATTTAGTAGCTACACAAAGATTTTAAGAGGTGATTAGATGTCAAAAAAATCGTCAACAGTTCATCTTGAATCTAGCACATGGGATGAAATAGATAAATATAGAGAAGAAGCAGGATGCAGTAGAAATGAAGCAATAGAAAGAATGTTTACAGAACGTAGATTGTTATTAAAGCTTAATTGCATACCTGGAGCAGCAAAGGAATTAGCAATAGAAAAAGAAGTACAAAAGAATGAAAATAAAAATGAAGTATTAAAAGGAGCTGTAAATAGCACCTATGATGATATGCCAGATTAGGAGTCGGAATTATCATCAAGTGATCTTGATGAAGATTAGAGAATATGGATAAAAATGAATCTATAAAAATAATTGAAGAATTAATAATTCTATTTGAGTAATATGAACAAATAGAAATTAAAGATAATGATTCAATAGCTCTTAAGATAGCTTTAGAATTCTTAAGAGCTAGTTAAAAAAGAAAATAAAAAAGGCAGTAACAAATATGCTACCACCCAACTTCGCAAATTGAGTATAACATATTTGTTTCAGCCTTACAAGTAAAGGAGAATTGAATATGTTAGGAGTTATAAGTAGATTACTAGGTGTTGAAACAGGAGAAACTATAGAATTTATGAGAGCTATAGCCACTTGGTTCTTAGCAATTGGGAAGTGGTTAGGAATTGCAGCAGTAGTATTTTTAATGATAGGAATTGTATTAACTATTATTGTTAATAGTTTCAATAAGAATAATTTTAAAATTGCTTTATTTGGGTTTGTGAAATAAATAAAAGACAAGGAAATAGTGATAACTAGTAGTGTTATAAATATTTTTTTCGTAAAGATACTTTCTAACATAAAGTTTGGTTTATATTTATGATATTGAAATATAAGTTAATTCTAATATAAAAAGGTTAGTAGTAAAATAGTAAATATACAAAGAAAAGATATTTTTTTACTTGATTATACATCAAATATGATGTATAATCAATACTATAGAGTATACATCATATTTGATGTATAAAAAGCAATAAAAAGGAAATATTATAAAGGAGGAAAGGTCCGTGAATGTATATCATTATGAAACTGATGGTGGAAAGGACCTAATTCTTGAATATCTAAATCAATTGCCTAAGGATGAAAGATTAACAGCTAAAAAAATCTTAGAAAAGTTAGAAAAAGACGGTTTAGAAGCTTTAGAGGTTTTAAATACAAGACCGCTTAGAAAAAAGTTATGGGAGATAAAGTTTAAACAAAATCGTCTTATGTATGTACTTGCAGATGCTAATAATATTTATATTTTACATGCATGTAAAAAACAAAAAGGTAAGGCTGAAAAATTTGAATTAGATAAGGCAATAAAAAGAGCAACTGAACTAGGTATGGAATTAGGTAAGAGCTTTGTATAAGGGAACTTATACAAAGCCATCATAAACTCATTTTGATGGATCTTTTCAATAAAAAAATTATTGTTTTAAAAAAATTAAGTGAAGAAATTAAATTAGAAAAAGGAGGTGTATAGAAATGGGGTTCAAAAAAGTTAATTGCAAGGCCGAGATTGATGCAGAACTTAAAAAGAATCCAGAAATGATCAAACTAGCTGAAGAATTCGATAGAGAATATGAATTAATGAAAAAAATCGTAAAAGTTAGAAAAGAAATGGGACTAACTCAAAAAGATATATCAGAAAAGAGTGGATTAACGCAACAAATGGTGTCTAGAATTGAAAATGTAGGTCATTCTCCAACATTATCAAATTTTATGAAATATCTAACTGCTATCGGATTGAATATTGATATAGTACGGAAAGTTAAAATGTAAATATAAACACTAATACTCGGATGCAGATAAAGTTTAAACAATATTATAAATAAAATAGAAAGGGTTCTTAACTTTAGGAATAACCTAATTTAAGAACCTTTTTTATTTTAGTTTTTTATTAAAATATTTTCCATTATTTAAGGATAAGTTGTCTAAAGGAAGTGCTTAAAATGATAGAAAAAGAAAAATTTTATGAAAAAATTCAGTTATCAGATGAATGTATTAGATGTGTAGAAGAATATAGAATGGAAAGAAGTGAATATGAACAGTGGAAAAAACTATTTTGGAATAATTGTGATGATTTTTTAGAAAAAATAGATAATTATATTGATAGTAAACAAAAAGCATTATACTTATATGTTCAGTTTGCAATTGAAGTATATGATGAGTTTAAAATGAAAGGAATTAGTGAACAGATTTATTTTAGCACAATGAAGGATATTACAATTTGGAGTGATTCTTGTCTAGATAGATATAAAAAACCAGGATTGATATCTTGTAGATGGGTATCACTTTCGATTAAAAGAAAAGTAATTAGGCTTGGAAGACTTCAGTTTGAACCTGTCAAGTTAGAAAAGGAAATACTATATAAAGATGAGATATATGAAAGAGGAGTAAAAGTAGTAAAAATTCATATTCCTGAAGATGGAAAACTTGATGAAGAATCTTGTAAAAAGTCATTGATTTATGCTAAGGATTTTTTTGGAAGTGAGTATAAAATATATATGTGTGATTCGTGGTTGTTATCTCCAAAGTTGCTGAATTTTATGGGGACCAAGAGTAATATTATAAGATTTCAAAAGAGGTTTAATATTTATGAAGTAGACTATTCATCTAAGCAAGCAGAGCAAAGAGTATTTGGAACTATAGAATATAATAAAGATATATATCCTGAACATACATCCTTACAGAAAAATCTAAAACATTATTTACAGGAATATCCTGAAGAAGAGATAGGAGTAGGAAAAGGTATTTTGAGTAAAATATAATAAAACAAACCACCCAATTTATGGGTGGTTATGGTTTCATATAATGGTAACAGAAATTTTACTTAATAAATCTTCTACAACATTTTTGGTGACGAAACCAGTTTCTTCTTCCATAGCATTAGCGGTTCCGCAAGCGGAAGCATATTTTAACATATCTTTTATACTATAACCTCTTTGTAGGGCGACAGCTATTCCGCCAACATAAGAATCACCTGATCCAACAGGATTTATAGCATTTACTTTAGGAATATTTACTTTATAGAACTTATCTTTATATCCAGCTATAGAACCTTGGCTTCCTAAAGAAATAACTACAAATTCAATTCCGTGTTTTTGGAATTCCTTGATTTCACGTATAGCATCTTCGGTACTTCTAATTTTTCTACCAGTTAAAGTCTCAATTTTATCTTTATTAGGTTTTATAAAGAAAGGTTTAGCACTAATTCCTTCTCTTAATAAATCTCCACTAGTATCTAATAAAAATTTCTTACCTAAATCATTTGAGATTGTGATAAGTTTTTTATAGAAATCTTTTGGAACATTTCTAGGTGTACTGCCTGAGGCAACTATAATATCCGAATTACGTATAAGTTCGGTATATTTTTCTATAAATTCATTCTGTTCTGAAAAAGTTACTTCTGGTCCAGGTTCCAATATTTCTGTTTGAGTTAAATCATCAGTTATAATTGCTATACACTATCTGGTATCACCTTTAATTTTTAAAAATTTTGTTTAATATTATAATCCTTAAGTTTTTCTTCTATAAACTCTCCAGATTTTCCACCAAGGAATCCTGTTACAATACATTCTTCTTCTAGTATTGTAATAATATTTGCAACGTGAATTCCTTTTCCGCCAGGAGTATTATCAACGTGATTGGCTCTCATTACACATCCTTTTGTTAAATTTGACATCTTATATTTTTTATCAACGGATGCGTTAAGGTTTATAACTAAGATCATATGAATTCATCTCCTTTAGTATCTGTTAGCACTACCACATACTTCAATTTTATGTGCTACTATTTTTTTCATAGCTTCTTTAGCTGGAGTCATATATTTTCTTGGGTCATTTGCTTCTGGATGTTCATTAAAGTACTTTTTAATAGCATTAGAGAAAGGTATTTTTAGATCTGTAGCAACATTAACTTTACAAATACCTAGAGATATTGCTTTTTTAACCAATTCATCAGGTACATCAGAAGCACCATGAAGAACTAAAGGAACATTAACCTTTTCTCTAATTTCTTTTAATCTTTCAAAGTCTAGTTTTGCTTCTCCGCTATATAAGCCATGTGCAGTACCAATTGCTACAGCTAATGAATCTATACCTGTTCTTCTTACAAATTCAGTTGAATCATTAGGGTTTGTATACATAGCATCTTTTTCATCAATAACTAAGTCATCTTCTTGTCCACCTAATTTACCTAATTCAGCTTCTACAGTAACATCAAATCTATGTGCATAATCTACTACTTCCTTAACAGTAGCAATATTTTTCTCAAATTCCATTTTAGAAGCATCAATCATACATGATTTAAATCCAAGGTCAATATTATGCTTAATTTCATTTATATTCTCAAAATGGTCTAAATGAATAGATATTGGAATATTATGTTTTGCTGCAGCAACTTCTGCCATAGCTATTATATATTCAGGTCCAGCATAAGTGATTGTAGAAGGTGTTCCAGCTATTATTACAGGTGAACCCATTTCTGCTGCTGTTTCAATTACAACTTCAAGTGTCTCCATGTTATGTATATTAAATGCTGGTACAGCATAGTTATCCTTTTGAGCGTTTAGAAGCATTTGTCTTGTTGATAATATAGTCATTTTTATAAACCTCCCTAATAGATTAGTCGTGATATTCTCCTCTAATCCATTTTTCATTAAATTCATCAAAGAAATGTTCATCGCCATTTGCGTAATCTTTTTCAATCATGTTATCCATAGCTTGAATTAGTTTTTTATTTTCTTCTGTAGGTTTGTATTCAGTTTCAAGAAATACATCTATAATGTTTTCCATTAATCCTAAACCTGTTATTCTTCCACCAAAGCCTAGAATATTAATATTTAATTGTTCTTTAGAGTACCTTGCTGTTTCAACATCTCTTACTAAAGCAACTCTTGCACCTTTTATTTTTGCAGCAGAGTTTGTGATTCCAACACCAGTGCCACAAATCACTATACCTAAATCAGCTACACCATTAACAACCTTTTCAGCGGTAGCTTTACCATATATAGGGTAGTGTGTTCTTACATGATCATATGTACCATTATCTATTATTTCATGTCCTTTAGATTTTAGATATTCTACTACTTTATTTTTTATATCTGTAACTATATGGTCACATCCAACAGAAATAATCATATCTCATCCTCCTAAGCCATTTTATTTAACATGTCAATTCTAATTTGATGTCTTCCGCCTGAGTAGTCAGAAAGAAGAAACTTTTCAGTAATTCTTTTACCTATTTCATAACTAGTAACTTTAGAGCCAAGTGTTATTATTGAAGTATTATTGTGATCTCTTGTCATTTTGGCTGAATGTTCGTCTGAAACTTGGGCACAAATTATACCTTTATGTTTTGTAGCAATATTAAAAGAACCAGTACCATATTCATCAATTACTATTCCTCTATCACCCTCATTAGATAATATAGCGTCTGCAACATAATTTGCTGCTTCAACAAAATTAACGTATTTATTATCAGTTTTATCTACAACCTGATGACCTTGGTTAATAAGATGATTTTTAATAGAATTTTTAAATTCTACACTTTTGCAGTCTGAAGCAATTATAACTTTCATAAGACCTCTCTCCTTTGATAATTAATAAATAATTTTTGTGTATTGTGAATATCTTTCTAGGTTTTCATCACTAATATTACTATCGGTTATAATAGCGGTTGTATCATCTAAGTTATAAAAATGATAGAAATCATTTTTGTCTAACTTTGTAGAATCTGCAATTATATATCTTTCAGAAGAGTTATTAAGTACAGTAGACTGTATCATACCTTCATCTTCATTATAATTAGATACGGTATTATCACAGATTCCATTAACACCAATAAATGCTTTATTTATTTTGATTTTTGATAGGATGTCGTTTGTAATACTTCCAACAAAAGCACCAGTTCTATTTCGATAACTACCACCTATTAAGATTAATTCATAACGCTGATCATTAACGAACTTATTAAATACATGAATGGAGTTTGTTACTATTTTTAAGTAACTTGCTTTTAAATAGTCATATACTAGCTCAATTGTAGTACCAGTACCTAAGAATACAGAGTCTCCATCATTGATAAGTTCAGATATTTTTTTTGCAATATCTATTTTTGCATTAATGTTAATGGTTTGTTTTTCATTATGGCTTAGTTCTGCTTCAATAATTGAATAATTTAGTTGAGCACCACCATGAATTCTTTTTAATAGTCCTTTATCGTCTAGTTCCTGAAGATCCCTTCTTATTGTCATTTCGGTAACATTAATTATATCAGTTATATCACTTACTTTAATGATTCCTTTTTCATTCAAAAGGCTGATAATAATTGAATGTCTTTCTTCTTTTAACATATTTACCACCCCACTGTTAAAAATTGGCTAAACATAACATAGTATCTACTAATGTTTGAAAATGTTTGTTTGTAATATAAGTTATCATTACTATGAAATGATGTCAAGAAAAAATATTTAAGAAAACGTTGACAAAAGAAAAAAAAGATAATAATATAGTTTTAAGGAAACTTAAAAAACATAAACAAACAAAAATAAACTTTTAGGAGGGAATTATATGACAGTATTAAAAGAAGATTTAGAACAAATAGCGTTTGAAATAGTAGCGTATTCTGGAGATGCTAGAACAAAGTTACTAAATGCCGTTAAGGAAGCTAAAAATAAGAACTTTGAGAAATGTGAAGAACTTGTTAAAGAGGCAAAAGAATGCTTAGCAGATGCACATAAATCTCAAACTGAAATGATTGTTTCAGAAGCACAAGGAGAAAGTATAGATGTAGGATTTTTGACTGTACATGCTCAAGATCATTTAATGACTACATTATTATTAAAAGATATAATCGATACTTTATTAGATATATATAGATAAGTTTTTAATATATTAAGTGATGTATAAAGTAAATGGGAAAATGAGAACTATAAATATTCTTTTATGAGGAGGTATTCTGTATGGAAGCTTTAGTAAAACAAATTGAAAAAGGAAAACCGTTCTTTGAAAAGATTTCAAGGAATATTTATTTAAGAGCAATAAGAGACGGATTTCTTTCTGGTATGCCGATAGTACTTTTTTCTAGTATATTTATGCTTATTGCATATGCACCTAATATTTTTGGATTTTATTGGAGTCCAGAAGTAGAAGCTATGATAACTAAACCATACAATTATTCAATGGGGATATTAGCTTTAGTTGTAGCAGCAACGACTGCTAAAAACTTAACTGATTCTTTAAATAGGGACATGCCTTATAATAATCAAATAAATAATATATCTACAATGATAGCAGCTATAGTGTGTTTTTTATTAATTAGTGTTGATGCTATAGAAGGTGGATTTGCTAATGGATATATGGGATCAAAAGGATTGATAACAGCATTTATATCAGCTTTTCTAGTTTGTAATATTTATAGAGTATGTATTAAAAATAATATTACTATAAAGATGCCAGAACAAGTACCACCGAATATATCTCGAACTTTTAAAGATATAATTCCTTTTGCGGTATCAGCGTTAATATTTTTTGGATTTGATTTAGCATTTAGAAATATTTTTGGATTTAACTTTGCAGAAGGAGTTATTGAATTCTTTAAACCATTATTTACAGCAGCAGATGGATATATTGGTCTAGCTATAATTTATGGTGCTATGGCGTTATTTTGGTTTGTTGGGATTCAAGGACCATCAATTGTGGAACCAGCAGTATCTGCCATATATTATGTTAATATTTCTGCTAACTTAACTTTGTTCCAAAATGGGGAACATGCTTTTAATGTATTAACTCCAGGAGTTCAGCAATTTGTTGCAACGTTAGGAGGAACTGGAGCAACTCTTGTTATAACTTTAATGTTTGCTTTTATGGCAAGGTCTAAAGAGTTAAAAGCTGTAGGGAAAGCTTCATCTATACCAGTTTTATTTGGTGTAAATGAACCTATTCTATTTGGTGCGCCACTTATTTTAAATCCTATATTTTTTATTCCTTTTATAGGTGCTCCTATAATTAATGTGTGGTTATTCAAATTTTTTGTTGATGTATTAAAGATGAATAGTTTTATGTATGTGTTACCATGGACAACTCCAGCGCCATTGGGAATAGTGCTTGGATGTGGAATGGGGTTATTAACTATATTATTTGCTGTACTTGTATTAGTAGTAGATTTCGTAATATACTATCCATTCTTTAAGGTTTATGATAGACAAAAGGTTGATGAAGAAAATCAAAAAGAATTGGAAATGAAAAATACAATAGTTAAGGAAGTTGAGATTAAAGAATTAAAGTTATCAGAAGATAATAAAGATATTTTAAACAATAAGAGAGTCTTAGTTTTATGTGCAGGTGGAGGAACTAGTGGGCTTTTAGCTAATGCACTAGCTAAAGGAGCTAAAGCACATAATATTAATATATTGACAGCTGCGAATTCATATGGAGCTCATGTTGACATATTAAAAGATTTTGATTTGGTTGTACTAGCACCTCAAGTTGCATCTAATTATGAAGATTTAAAGAAGGATACAGATAGATTAGGAATAAAAGCTGTAGCAGTAGAAGGTAAAAAGTATATAGAATTAACAAGAAATCCAGATAAAGCATTAGAATTTACAATGGAAATATTACAAGGCTAGAATAAATTAAGGAGGAATTTGTAATGAGATTACCAGAGGATTTTATATTTGGAGGAGCAACAGCCGCTTATCAAGCAGAAGGAGCAACGAAAGAAGGAAATAAAGGAAAAGTTGCATGGGATGATTTTTTAGAGAAACAAGGAAGGTTCTTAGCTGATCCGGCTAGTGACTTTTATCATAAATACCCTTTAGATTTAGAATTATGTGAGAAGTTTGGTGTAAATGGTATACGTATATCTATTGCATGGTCAAGAATTTTTCCTAATGGTTGTGGAGAAGTAAATCCAGAGGGGATAGCGTTTTACCATAACCTTATAGATGAATGTATAAAAAGACATGTTGAACCTTTTATTACACTACATCATTTTGATACACCTGATGTATTACATTCACAAGGAGATTTTTTAAATAGAAAAACTATTGAAGCTTTTGTTAATTATGCAAAAGTATGCTTTGATGAGTATGGAAACAAAGTAAAATATTGGGTTACATTTAATGAAATTTGGCCGGTAGCTTGCGGACAATATATTACTGGAACATTCCCACCAGCAATTAAATACGATATCGAGAAAGCAGTACAATCTATGCATAATATGATGGTAGCACATGCTAGTGTTGTAAAAGTATTTAAAGAAAATAATTATAAAGGTGAGATTGGTGTAATACATTCTCTTGAATACAAATATCCGTATAGAGATTTGGAAGAAGACAAGAGAGCTGCTGAGTTAGAAGATATTCTTGCTAATAAGTTATTACTTGATGCAACATTTAAAGGGCAATATAGCCAAAGAACTATGGATGGAATAGAAGAGATTTTAGCTAAAAATGGTGGCAAATTAGTTATTGAAGATGGAGACATAGATTTATTTAAAGAGGCAAGTAAATATAACTATTTCTTAGGAATAAATTATTATCAAAGTAGTTTTATTAAAGCTTATGAAGGTGAATCGGAAATTAATCATAATGGTACAGGAGATAAAGGAACATCTGTATTTAGATTAAAGGGGATTGGAGAAAGAAGAGTGGATGTAGCTATTCCTACAACAGATTGGGATTGGTTTATTTATCCACAAGGGCTTTATGATATGATGATAAGAATTAAAAATGAATATCCAAATTACAATAAGATATATATAACAGAGAATGGAATGGGGTATAAGGATTCTTTTGAAAATGGAATAATAATGGATACTCCAAGAATAGATTACATTCGTAAACACTTAAATATAGTTGCAAAGGCAATAAATGATGGAGTTAATGTTAAGGGATACTTTTTATGGTCATTAATGGATGTATTTTCATGGTCTAATGGATATAATAAGAGATATGGATTATTTTATGTTGATTTTGAAACTCAAAGAAGATATCCTAAGGAATCTGCATATTGGTATAAGCTTGTGAGTGAAACAAAGGAAATAATATAAATTCAATTGTTAGAAGCAAAAAAGTATTATTAATATAAGATTAAGAAAGAATATAGAAGAAACATATAATATTATTGGTATAACAACTGATAGAATATTCAATGAAATTAATGAGTATATAAAGATTGATCATTATTTGAGGGGAGAAATTTATACCTCATTTAAAGGATTAAGCAGTAATTAGAAAAGGTGTCCCCAGGGGACATCTTTTTTATAGTTATAAAAGTATATAAGAAGTCAACTAAATCTGCTTAATAATAAGAAAAATATTTTATTTATAGAGCTAATTAATAATATAAATGGTCAAGCTATTTTGATTAATAAGTTATTGCAAAAGCTGAAATAGAGGGTGAAATAGGAGAGTCTCATGTGAGACTCCAGGCGAGATTAATGTCTCAAGCTATGAGAAAGCTAGTAGGTATAATAAAAAAGTTTAATAGTACCGTTATTTTTATAAATCAATTAAGAGAAAAAGTTGGTGTTCAGTTTGGAAATCTAGAGATAACAACTGGAGGAAGAGCATTAAAATTTTATTCATCAGTTAAGTTGGATGTTAGAAGAAAAGATAGTGTTAAGGTTAAGGATGTAATTGGTTGAAATAGAACAAGAGTTAAAGTTATTAAAAATAAGGTAGCACCCACGTTTAGAGAGGTAGAGTTTTATATTATGTATGGATATGGAATATACAGGATAGGTGAGATAATAGATATTGGTGTTAAAGAATGAGTAATAGAAAAAAGGTGGATCATGGTTTAGTTACGGAGAAGAAAGACTTGGACAAGGTAGAGAAAATGTAAAAACATACTTAAAAATTAATTATTGAAAAGAAAAAGAAAATATAGTACAATTATTTTATAAATTAATTAATGAAAAGAGTTTTTGGTAGATGAGGAGGTTAAAAAATGATATGGATAAGTTGATTAGTGAAATAGATAAGCTAAGAAAAGAGATTACTATAGAAAAAAGTTTATCAGGAATAAAAGATAGTGTAATAATTAAGTTGTCAAAAGAAGTTGAGAATAAAGGCAATGTACGTGGTGCTGGTAGAAAGGCTAAAATTACAGATCAAGAAAAAGAATTAATAAAAATGTATAGATACCAGGGATATAAACTAAGAGAAATAGCAGAAATGTTTAAAGTATCTATTGGAACGATAAGTAAGATGATAAATGAGGAAAGGAATGTGAGTAATATGGATAGACGAAAGCTAAATGAAGAGTGGATTAGGATAATAGACAGTATAGATAAGGCCGAAAGAAGATATGTATTAGAGTTTGAAGGACTAGTATATGAAGCAGATGATGAACAAGATATAATGGCAAGATTGTATCAAGACTATATAGAGAGCGATGAAAGAGCAGTACAGATAATGTTTAGAATAGATTTAGCGAGAGCTTTAGCAATGTGGAGTATAATGAATGATATAAATGTAGAAGTAGTAAATGGGGCTGAAGAAGTAAGAGAGAATTATGCTGCTGCAGAAGATGATCCAGACTATGAGAAGGAATATGAAAAAGCAGATGTTATAATTGATGTTTGTGATGAGCTAACTATGTTTAAGGGAATAAATGAAGTTGGTTATGCAAAGATATACTTTAGAGATAAAGATAGTACATATAAATTATTTTAGAATATTAATATAGAGAATTATTTTAAAACTAATTGT
>OATO01000129.1_pt1 | contig 45576 bp, 56 predicted proteins | sample 1495011 | NCBI WGS metagenome assembly OATO01 (sample SAMEA2579961, study PRJEB22360) | human gut metagenome | biome: human gut; feature: human-associated habitat; material: faeces | place: Denmark | collected 2008/2010 | reverse complement strand
ATACGCATCACCAAGAAAAGTTGTTGCGCTACCGTCATATTTATCAAACCGGATACGCAACCTTACCTGCAGTTCTGTTTTAAAACGACATGAGGTTGTCACGTATTTATTATCGCCTGAGACATCAACTGACTTTGTTGCAGCAATTGATGCCATATTAATGGCTGAGGTTTGCCCAATCAGAGAATCGTTGCAGACAAACTTTCCATAGGTAAAACCAAAATTATCCGTCCCTGTTTCGGGCACATCCATATTTGACGATCGCCCCCAACTGGCAGGGCTTTCCGAATTGAGCATGTAGTTTGTTCTTTGCCCCTCAATAAGCAGACCATCACGTTCAAATCGTGGCTCGTCAATGGCAGCCTCTGTCAGCACACCAGATTTGTTAATATAGGTTGCTTTCGATGCGCGTTTAAACTTAACAACCTTGTCGCCAGGCATCGTTATTTCATCATCACCAATAACAATCTTTTTATATGATGGCGAAAAGCCCGTAATCATATCCAGCGAATCGTTAAATGGTATCCACACATCAGGCAGCGGCTGTAAGACATATTTATACGGCTCTGCTGCCTGACTTGCATACTCTCTGGCTGCGTCTTCACTTGCTTTAGCTGCTGTCTGGCTTGCTGCCGATGCTTTCGCCGAGTTCGCCGCTGCAGTCTCGCTTGTCTTTGCATTGGTTTCACTGGTTTTTGCTGCTTTTTGACTGTTGGCTGATGCAGTGGCAGAAGCAGCCGCCGCGCTTGCAGAGCCAGCTGCAGCACTCTCGCTTTCGGCTGCTGCATCCTGACTGCTTTTCGCCGCAGTTTCACTGGCTTTGGCATTCGTTTCGCTGGTTTTCGCTGCCGTCTGGCTGGACTTTGCGTTGGTTTCGCTGGTTTTTGCAGCTTTTTGACTGTTGGCTGATGCAGTGGCAGAAGAAGCCGCCGCACTTGCAGAACCAGCTGCGGCACTCTCGCTTTGGGCCGCTGCATCCTGACTGTTTTTCGCCGCAGTTTCGCTGGCTTTGGCATTCGTTTCGCTGGTCTTCGCTGCCGTCTGGCTGGACTTTGCGTTGGTTTCGCTCGTCTTTGCGGCTGTCTCGCTATTTTTCGCGTTGGTTTCTGATTTTTTAGCTGCTGTCGCGGAGTTTGCCGATGCAGTCTGTGAGGTCGCTGCCGCCTGTGCGCTGTTAGCTGCATTCGTTTCTGAGGTTTTCGCCGCGTTCTTCGATGATGCCGCTGCAGTTTCGGATTTCTTTGCCGCCGCTGCGCTCTGAGAAGCGGCTTCGGCGTTGCGTGCCGCTTCTTCCACCATTTCCTGAAAACGGCGCAATGCCTCCGGCATGACATCATCTTCCGTCATGGCACCGAGAAAATCATTCAGCGTCCCCGGACTGGAACCTTCATAGACGGTAATGGTCCCAACATGTGATGGCTGAGAACCCTCAATCCACAGGATGACGCTGTACTGACCATACTCAACGTCCATACTGTAACGCCCGGCTTCATCAGGATTTTCAGAGGCAACCGTGTTCACCAGTACCGTGGTGCTGTTACGCTTTGCCTTCAGTTGAATAGTGCAGTTCTGTATTGGTTTTCCCGCACCATCTTTCAGCACACCTGAGATTTTTACTGCTGCCATATCCACTCCACAAAAAAGCCCGCCTGAACCGGCGGGCTGTCATAACACTGTGTTACCTGGCTAATCAGAACTTATAACCGACACCCACGATGAAACCGTCAGTGCGCCAGTCGCCACTGCCGGAGCCTTCATAAGCAATATCAATGGCCACGGATTCGGTCGGGTTAAACTGCACGCCAGCCCCCCACGCCAGAGACGTGTTGCTGTGGCGACCGTCATCACTTCCGGTCAGCACATCGTGCGTTTTCCCCTTGTTGTCAGTTACGCGGAGATAATCCCCGGAGAACGTCGAAACACGGCTGTAAGCCACACCTGCCATCGCATAAGCACTGAACCATTCATTCACGCGTACAGACGGCCCCGCCATCACGCTGAACCAGCGGTTACGCACTGAATCTTCATGCCAGCGGGTATCGCTGTAATGCGTTTTTTGCTCATCTTTGGCATTGGCATAACTGAATGACGTCACCAGCCCCAGCGTGTCCGTAAATTCATAACGGTATTTCACGTTAATGCCCTTCAGGTCATCACTGCCTGGCATATCAGTATGGGTCTGAAGATACCCGGCGCTTAGTGTGGACTGATGCTCTGCTGCGCTCGCTGGCGTACCAGCGGCAACCAGCCAGACTACTGCGGACAGAATAACAGCACATAATTTACGCATAATTACCTCTCGCTTTTCTGCAATAAAAAAGGCGTCATTCCTGACGCCATTTATTGGGGTTATAAATATTTCAACGAATACTGATGCCGGAAGCCGCTTTTTTGGTCACAATCACCGTACAGTCGGTGATATTGCCTGCCCCCTGATTGCCTTTCTGGAAAACCTTAAACTCCAGAGTGACGCTACCACCACCACTAGGCATATCAATAACTGCACTGTAACTACCGGGAATGGCCCCTTTAGTTTCTCTGGATGCGATTAATACGCCGTTTTTGCGAACTTCAAAACCATAACCCGTGTATCGCGTGCCTCCTGGGTTATTTCCGCTCCCCGGATCGTCATACGCTATTCCGTTAAAGATAATGGGCGGAATAATAATCTGGCGGTCAAAGTTATGATCATCGCTGATGGTGACTGTAACCGTACCGTTTGGTGTTTCCGTGTTACCCCACGTACCGACTTTTTTCGGGAAGGCTTTTGATACAGCTTTAACGAAATCCCCTCTGACCTGGGTCGCCTCCAGCATGCCCTTAATCGTACAGTTCTGGTTAATCGTGACATTGTTGAGCGTTCCTGAGTTCGCATTCACGTTACCGCTGATATCCGCATTTTTAGCGGTCAGCCGCCCGTCCGGTGTCAGGGAAAATGCCGGAGGATTACCGCCGCTGGTAATGGTGGGAGCCGTCAGATACTTCAGAAACACTTCGTTCATGAATATCTGGTTGCCCTGCGCCACAAACATCGGCGTTTCATTCCCGTTTGCCGGGTCAATAAACGCGATACGGTTAGCGGCAACCAGGAACTGACTCAGTTTGCCTTCCTCCGTATCCTCCATGCTGAGGCCAAGCCCCGCGACATAATGTTTGCCGTCTTTGGTCTGCTCAATTTTGACGCCCCACATGGCATTCCATTTATCGTTGGCGTCTTTCCACTCTTTCGAAAACTCATCCAGTCTGCTGGCGTTATCCTCCGTCAGGTCGACTTTTTCCAGCAGCTCCTTGCCGAGATGGGATTTGGTTATCTGGCCTTTGAAAAAATCCAGGTAACCTTCTGCATCATCGCTCGCCCGACCGACAGCCTCCACGAATGCCGATTTGCCAACGGTGTTCACACTGCGGATGTAAAAATAATAATCATGGCCCGGCTTGATATTGATACTGGCGGCTATCCAGTACAGCGCCGTACCAAGATAACGTGCGCTGGTTTCAACCTGCCTGATATCCGTAATCCGCTTTTCCGAGAACCAGAACTCAAACTGTACCGTCGGATCATAAACGGCAAGATGCGGCGTTGCGGTTATCTGAAAATAGCCCGGCGTCAGCTCAATCCGCGACGGTGCTGCCGGTGCGGCAATCCGGAACGATACCGACGCCGGATCTCCCTGCTGCCCCCACGCATTTACCGCCCGGACTGTCAGCCTGTAGTTCCCCAGCGCCAGTTGCGTGAAGCGGTATGTGGTTTCCGTCGTCCGGGCCGTGCTGACCAGCCGCTCACTGCCGTCGTCCGCTGTTACGGTCAGACGGAGCAGGAAGCTCACGCCCTTCACCACCTTCGGTGTGTCCCATCGCGCCAGCACCTGATATTCCCCGCTGTCTGCAGTGACTTCTGCGGTCAGGTGCTGCACCGCTGGCGGCGTGACACCATTCACCGTGCCGCTCTGTTCGCCGTCAAAGTGCGCCCCGTTATCCACGATGGCCTCTTTTTCCGGCACATGCTGCACGGCGGTGATGGCATACGTGCCGTCGTCGTTCTCACGGATACTCACGCAGCGGAACAGTCGCTGGCGCAGCGTCGGCAGCTTCAGCCCCCATACGCTGTATTCAGCAACACCGTCAGGAACACGGCTCACTTTTACCTTCACGCCGTCGGTGACGGACTGAACCTCCACGCTGACCGGATTGCCACTTCCGTCAACCAGGCTTATCAGCGTGGTACCGGAGGATGGCAGCGTGATTTCACGGTCGAGCGTCAGCGTCCGGGTCTGGCTGTTCACCGCCAGCACACGACCACCGGTGCTGATACCGGCATAGTCATCATCACAGATTTCAATAACATCGCCCGGTACATGGCGAAGCCCTTCTGCGCCGACGCTGAAATCCACGGTCTGCGTTTCCAGCAGTTCTGTTTTAATCAGCCACAGCCCGGCGCGGTGTGCCTGCCCCCGGCTGGTACAGCCAAAGGCGTCCATCTTCGTGACGTTACGACCGTAACGGGCAATGGCCTGCGTATCTTCAACAAGCTCTGTCGCCGTCTCCCAGCCGTTGTTCGGGTCAATCCAGTTCACCTCAACGGCATTATGGCGGTCCTTCAGGGCGCTGAAACTGTAGCGGAACGGCGCGCCATCATCCGGCATCACCACATTACTGCGGTTATAGGTCCACACCTTATCCGACGGCCGGTCCTGCACGAACGTCAGCGTCTGCCCGTTCCATACCGGCATACAGCGCATCGCCGAGCAGAAATCACTGAGCACATCCCACGCCTTGCGCTGTGTGGTCAGGTAAGCGTTACAGGTGATGCGCGGCTCCGTGCCGCCAAAGCCGTCCGGCACCGACTGGTCGCAATTCTGGCCGATGACATACAGCGCCCATTTATCCACATCCGCCGCACCAAGACGTTTCCCCATGCCGTAGCGCGGATGGGTCAGCATATCCCACAGACACCAGGCCATGTTGTTGCTGTATGCCGGTTTAAACGTTCCGTCCCAGATACCGCTGTATTGCCGCGTCTGCGGGTTATAGTTCGACGGCACCTGCAGAATGCGCCCGCGAAGATGATAATTACGGCTCACCTGCTGGCTGCCGAACTGCTCCGAATCCACCTGTACGCCGACCAGTGCCGTGTTCGGGTAGCACTGTTTCACATCGATGATTTCGGTGTATGACGACCAGAGCGTTTTGTTCTGCAGCTGGTCTGTGGTGCTGTCCGGCGTCATCCTGCGCATCCGGATATTAAACGGGCGCGGCGGCAGGTTATCCACCACCACCGAGGCCAGATACTGCGAGGTGGTTTTGCCCTTAATGGTGATGTCTTTTTCTGTCACCCAGCCACCGTTACGCTGTATCTGAACCAGCAGGCGGACTTCCGATGGATTCCTGTCCCCCTTTGAGGTGGTTTCCACCAGTGCCTGCACACCGAAGGTAAAGCGCAGACGGTCGATGTTTGCCGACGTGATGGTGCGGGTGATCGGCGTGTCATATTTCACTTCCGTACCCAGCACCGTCTCGGAACCGGAGGATTCAAATCCCTCCGGCGGTGTCTGCTCCTGCTCACCTGCCCGGAACACCACCGTGACACCGGAGATGTTGGTATTCCCCTCACTGTCCAGCACCGGTGTACTGTTCAGCAGCACGCTTTTTAATCCATCCACCGGACCTTCAATCGGCCCTTCGCTGATGGCATCGATCACACTCAGTAACTGCGTGGATTTCAGGTTATCCTTCGCTTCGCGCGGGGTATGCCCCTTACTGCTGCCTTTACCCATTCGTCATGCTCCATAAACGACAAAACCGCCCGGAGGCGGTTTCACATAAAACATTTTGCATCAGCGACCAATCACCACAACCTGACCACCGTCCCCTTCGTCTGCCGTGCTGATCTCCTGAGAAACCACCCGCGACCCCACACGCATTTCACCGTACAGAACAGGCAGAACATTGCCCTGAGCAACCATGTTATCCAGTGAGGAAAAATAGGTGTTCTGTTTGCCGTTATCCGTTGTCTGTGTACGGGGAGTTCTGGCTTTCGGTGCCAGCATCTGCGCCACACCACCGAGCACCATACTGGCACCGAGAGAAAACAGGATGCCGGTCATACCTCCGGCCCCAATGGCTGCCCCCCATGCTGCAAGGGTGGCTCCGGCAGTAAAGAATGATCCGGCAATGGCGGCAGCTCCCAGGACAATCTGGAATACACCACCTGACTTGGCCCCGGCGACTCTGGGAACAATATGAATCACAGCGCCATCAGGCAGAGTCTCATGTAACTGCGCCGTTAATCCGGACGTGCTGACATCCCGCCCGGCAATCCGTACCTGATACCAGCCGTCGCTCAGTTTCTGACGAAACGCCGGGAGCTGTGTGGCCAGTGCGCGGATGGCTTCAGCCCCCGTTTTCACACGAAGGTCGATGCGGCGGCCAAATCGTTGCAAATCCCCGTAAAGGCAGATGCGTGCCATTCCCGGTGACGCCAGAGGGAGTGTGTGCGTCGCTGCCATTTGTCGGTATACCTCTCTCGTTTACTCAGTTGTTCAGGAATATGGTGCAGCAGCTCGCCATCACCACAGTAAATGGCGGCATGATTCGGCACCGATGAACCAAAGCAGCACAGCAGCACGTCGCCAGGCTGCGCCTCTGTCAGTGCGACACGGTAAAAACCAGTCGCCTCCATATTGTCAAGATAGAGATTCTGACCGTTACGCCACCAGTCATCCCCGCGATGAAAATCCGGCATCTCAATCCCCGCCAGATGATAAGCATCCCGGAACAGCGTGTAACAGTCCGTCACCCCGTGCTCAAAGCGACGCCCGGTGAGATGCGGCACACAACGGAACTTGTGAATCGCCCCCCGGCAGACCAGCCACCACGGCAAATCACTCTGCACCTGCAGCCGCCGGTCAGCCTCACTCAGCCAGGGCAGACCACCGGGATGACTGTGGACCAGTGCCACAATCTCACCCTGCATCTCTGCCTGCAGCCAGTCCTCCGGAGCCATCCGGAAATAATCCTCCGGCTCACCGGAAATATTCACGCAGGGAAAATATCTTTCCCCCTCCGGCGCTCTCACCACGAAGCCGCACGACTCCGCTGGCGCACATCGCCGGGCGTGCGCCAGAATCGCTGATTCTGTCTGTGTCATGGGATTTATATGAACGCATCCCGTTTTGCACAGCTTCCATTGTTTTGACATTGACGGTAGGTTGCAGCTTTATATCCGGCTTTATTGCAGCCATAAAGCTGCGAGCCCCTATGTAATTCGCTGACTCACACCTCATTTACTGCGCGGGCTTCAAGCCCAAAACCCCATTCAGGTTTAGTGAGTCCCGGTCTTACCTGTCTTTGTCATCACACTGGTCGCCAGAGCAACCTTTCAGCATTCGCCTTTTTATTAAGAATTCATCGTTTATCGGTATCAGTGATTAATATGACCTGATACTGACGTATTCTTTATCGTATTTACGTCCATGTGCGGCTATTGCCCACACTGTTCGTGCCAGCTTGTTTGCCATGGCGACGGTTGCCACGCCGACCGGACGACGTTTTTTCAGTTCGGTTATCCACAGACCAGGTTCTTTGGTCAGTAATGCTGCCGCCCTTGCGCCATGGATAAACAGGGTTCGCAGATATGTATCACCACGTTTGCTTATCCCCAGCAAGCGGATTTTCCCTCCTGAGCCAGTCTGTCTTGGCACCAGACCAACATAAGCCGCGAACTCTCGCCCTGATTTAAACGCTGATGCTTCCCCCATGGTGGCCACAGCTGCCGTCGCAATAAGTGGCCCAACGCCGGGAATATCCAGCAACCGCTTACAGGTCTCATTCTGTTTCGCCACGCTGGTAAGCTGTTTTTCAATATCCTCTATCAGTGAGTCCAGCTCATTCAGTCGGTTGTACTGGTTTTCCAGCACAGTAATGAGATACGGTGGCAATCTCTCTTTCATTCGCTCCAGTGCTTCAGGGAACTCCCGCTCCATTGCTGCCCGACCTTTGTGAATTGTTTCACCAAATTCCAGGAGCGTGCCGTGCAGAGAATTAATCTGCATGGTGCGGAACTTAACCAATTGTCTGCGGGAACGGTGCAAAACCAGCACTGACTGTTGTTCTTCTGTTTTGACGGCGATTTCTTTACCTGGCTGCTGAACTGCCATCCAGATAGCCCGTGCATCCATCACGTCATTCTTATTGCCCATGACAAATGCCTTAACGAAGCGGGCCTGCAACAACCGGACTTTATGCCCCAGCTTTGTCAGTTCCCGTGCCCAGTGCTGAGAGCCTCCACAGGCCTCCATACCAATCAGACATGACTCCCGGTTGCTGAAATATTCCAGAAAATCTCTTCTGCGAAGTTGCTTATCCACCACGTCACCTGTGTTCTCATCAATGAAGTGAACCTGAATCAGATGTTTTGCGATATCAACGCCAACCGGTGTATATTTCATTTGTGGAGTCTCCAGTCTGAGGGAGCTTTCTGCATCCCGTATTGGGCACTATGATGCCGGAAATCTGCCAGGTTCCACACCTTCCCGATATTCTCCCCATCCATCACAGTGCTCCGGATTTGATGATTGGGGATGCGTTCATTACATTTACTGCGAAAGTTTGTTAATGGAAAGGAAGCCGCCAAAGTTGCCGACGTTATTGCGAAACTTACAGCCGCTCAGGCATTTGCTGCATTTATCCTTCGTGATATCGGACGTCGGCTGGTCATATTCATCCGCGACCGCCGGACCGCTATAACCGCACTCATCGCCGCGATAGGTCCAGGTGCAGGTGTTGGCCAGCATGATACGCCCCGGAAAAACAGAGCCATCCGTTTCAGTCGGTGTGGACAGTACAAAAGAGGCACTGACCGCGCTCAGTTCGCTGCACTGCTCGATGCGCCAGCGGCTGATCACCTCCTGCTCCGGATCGGCGTCTCTGTTTCCGTTGACGAAGTTCACCGCATCCAGAAAACGGGCGTAAACCTTACGCCGGACCACCGTTCCGCCGACCAGACTCTGCAGATCTTCCGCCATCCCGGTGACCATACCGTACAGGTTAGAAACCGTCAGCGTGGGCCGCGTACTGGTGCCTTTGCCATTCAGTTCAAAACCGCTCCCCTGAATGGGATACGCCTGATACTGCCTCCCCTGCCAGGTGACCGGCTCACCTTTTTCGTTCTGCTCATTACAGAAAAAATAACGCTCTCCACCGACCTCTGTCAGATCGATTTCCCAGAGCACCACGCTGGCCGACTGCTCCGCACGGGTGCATTCATTCAGTGTTTCCTGTTGGATATCCTGCATCAGTTCACCACCTGTTCAAACTCTGCGCTGAACTCAACACGCAGCATACTGACCCGCGACGACCATTTTGCGCAGGTCACCTTTATCTGCCGCCACTCATAAGGCGGCGTCCACAGAAAGGCTTTCCAGCCCCCGTGCTCAGCCAGAAACGACTCCAGCGCTGTGGCCTCCCAACGGGGAACAGAAAGCGTCACGCTGTACGTTTTCAGATCAGCGTTCAGCCCGGCAGGCGCTCGCTGGGAATAGCCATCACCAAAGCGCACCTTTCTTACGGAAGGGGCCGAAGCCACATCCATACCGGGTTTCACTTTCCAGCGGAAGGTTTTCATCGTCCACCTCCGGAGAACAGACCACCATCGCGCATCTGCCCGGTCACAACATCCATTGCCGCCTTACGGGCTACGTCATAAACAGCCTTCAGTGCCTGTGGCCCTATCTGACCGTTCGTGCCGTCGTTGTTAATCACCACATGGTTATTCTGCTCAAACGTCCCGGACGCCTGCGACCGGCTGTCCGCCAGACTGCCCGGTGTACCGACATAACCGCCGGTGGCATAGCCGCGCATCAGCCGGTAGAGATTCCCCACGCCAATCCGGCTGGTTGCCTCCTTCGTGAAGACAAACTCACCACGGTGAACAATCCCCGCTGGCTCATATTTGCCGCCGGTTCCCGTAAATCCCCCGGTCGCAAAATGGAATTTCGCCGCAGCGGCCTGAATGGCTGTACCGCCTGACGCTGATGCTCCACCACTGGCAGCACCGCCAATGGCGCTGCCGATACTCCCGACAATCCCCACCATTGCCTGCTTAAGCAGAATTTCTGTCATCATGGACAGCACGGAACGGGTGAAGCTGCGCCAGTTCTGTTCACTGCCGGTCAGCATCGCCGCCATATTCTGTGCAATACCATCAAAGGTCTGCGTGGCAGCACTTTTAACCTGAGACATACTGTCCGTGGCGCTCTCTTCCCACTCACTCCAGCCGGACTTCAGGCCTGCCATCCAGCTCCCGCGAAGCTGGTCTTCAGCCGCCCAGGTCTTTTTCTGCTCTGACATGACGTTATTCAGCGCCAGCGGATTATCGCCATACTGTTCCTTCAGGCGCTGTTCCGTGGCTTCCCGCGCTGCCTGCCGGTCAGTCAGCCCCCGGCTTTTCGCATCAATGGCGGCCCGTTTTGCCCGTTGCTGCTGTGCGAATTTATCCGCCTGCTGCGCCAGCGCATTCAGGTGCTCCTGATACGTGACCTTATCGCCAAGTGCAGCCAGCTGGCGTTTGTACTCCAGCGTCTCATCTTTATGCGCCAGCAGGGATTTCTCCTGTGCAGACAGCTGGCGACGTTGCGCCGCCTCCTCCAGTACCGCGAACTGATTCTCCGCCTTCCACAAATCCCGGCGCTGCTGGCTGATTTTCTCATTCGCTCCGGCATGCTTCTCCAGCGTCCGGAGTTCTGCCTGAAGCGTCAGCAGGGCAGCATGAGCACTGTCTTCCTGACGATCGCCCGCAGACACCTTCACGCCGGACTGCTTCGGCTTTTTCAGCGTCGCTTCATAATCCTTTTTCGCTGCCGCCATCAGCGTGTTGTAATCTGCCTGCAGGATTTTCCCGTCCTTCAGTGCCTTGTTCAGTTCTTCCTGACGGGCGGTATATTTCTCCAGCGGCGTCTGCAGGCGTTCGTAAGCCTTCTGCGCCTCTTCGGTATATTTCAGCCGTGACGCTTCGGTATCGCTCTGCTGCTGCGCATTTTTGTCCTGTTGAGTCTGCTGCTCAGCCTTCTTTCGGGCGGCTTCAAGCGCAAGACGGGCCTTTTCACGATCATCCCAGTAACGCGCCCGCGCTTCATCGTTAACAAAATAATCATCCTTGCGCAGATTCCAGATGTCGTCTGCTTTCTTAAACGCAGCCTCTGCCTTAATCAGCATCTCCTGAGCGGTATCAGGACGACCAATATCCAGCACCGCATCCCACATGGATTTGAATGCCCGTGCTGTCCTGTCTGCCCAGGTCTCCAGCGTGCCCATGTTCTCTTTCAGGCGGCGGGTCTGGTCATCAAACCCTTTCGTTGCGGCCTCGTTCGCTGCCTGCAATGCCCCGGCTTCATCGCCGGAACGCTGCAACTGAGCGACATACGCAATCTGCTCCGCCGTCACGTTATGGAACTGGCGCGCCATCGCCGTCAGCCCCGACGTCGGGTCTGTGGTCAGCTTCCCGAAGGCTTCAGCAACCTTGTCCACCTCCACGCCGGATGCAGAGGAGAAACGCGCCACACTCTGGCTGATGGATGCAATCTGAGCCTCACCGCTTACTCCCGCCTTAACCAGTGCGCTGAGTGACTCGCTGGTCTGGTTAAACGTCAGCCCTGCCGCCTGCCCGGCTCTGGACAGGACCAGCATACGATCTGCCGTCAGACCCGACTGATTGCCGGAAAGGACCAGCGTTTTGTTGAAATCGGACAGGGTTGAGTTGCCCTGATACCAGGCATACGCCAGCGCACCGGTCGCCACCGCCAGCGAGGTGGCCCCGACCATCGGCAGGGTGATCGCACCGGCAAGCCCCCTGAACATGGGGATCATCCCGCCGAAGGAGTCCTTCACCTGACCACCCTGTTGCAGCAGGATCAGCCACGGACTTTGCCCGCCTGCAAGCTGCGTGGCCACGTCGGTGAACTGCGCAGGCAGCATACGCATGGCAGCTTTATACTGCCCGACGGAAATCCCCGCTTTCTGTGCAGCCAGCGCCTGTCGGCTCAGAGACTGTTCAACGACTGCCGCTGTTTTTTTCGCATCACTTTCCGTACCGGAAAAATGACGCCTGACTCTGGCCATCTGCTCGTCAAATCTGGCCGCATCCAGACTTAAATCAACGACCAGATCGCCTACCGGTTCAGCCATACCGGACTCCTCCTGCGATCCCTTCTGATACTGTCATCAGCATTACGTCATCCTCCGTCATTTCAGCCACATCCGGGGAAGCGCGGATAACTTCATTCCCGTCCGGACCAAAGCGGACGCCTCCGGCAAGCCCTGCCGCTTTCTGCATCAGCACATCATCTTCAGGCTCTTCGTCAGCCTCGCGCCGGTTCAGCAGACTGAAATCCAGCGGATGCATATCCGGATCGCTGAAAAACAGGCTGAGTACGGTGTACGTCAGCCCGGAAAAGTGCATATCCAGCAGAACATCATGAAAATAATGGGTACTGTAAAAGCGGTGCCAGTCGGCGTACTCCGTGGATGACATCCCGGCAAGCATGGCGCGCCAGTCGGGTCGCCCCATCTCTCGCGCCAGTTTCAGGGCAAAACTCAGCTCACCGTCGAACACTTTCCCGCAGAAACAGGCTCTGCAGGCCCGGCGTCCTCTGTCTGTTCAGGAGCATCATTCACCACAAACTCATACATACCGGACAGCCGGTACACCACGTTTTCAGCATGAGAAATTGCCTCCGCGGGCCAGGTGGTAAGCACTTCCTGCTCAATCTGTTTAACGGCTTCATTCATGGACGGCATCTGCGTCTTCTTCGGATGGTTATGCCACAGGGACATCGCCACCACAAAAGCACCGGTTCTGATAAGGTCTGCCAAAGCAACCTGTTGGTTGCTGTCGGAGTCCGCCTGTTCTGCCTGTCGTTTCATCAGGGCGAGATGCTCAATACGCTGCAGGGCTGACAGTTCAGAAAGCGTGACGGTCACGCCGTTATGTTCAAATGATTCGGTTTTCAGGAACATCGCTGATTCTCCGGATTAACTGGCGGTGACGTTGATTTCTGCAACCGCAGCAAACTCACCATTACCGGATACGACCGGAATGTTGACCTTGCCTGCAGCAACACCTTTCACGGTGATGGTCATACCACTGACCGACACGGTGGCTTTTGTTTTATCCGCAGACACCGCACGGAAGCTCTTGTCGGTTGCGCCTTCCGGCTGGAATGCCACGGTCAGCGTCGTGCTCTGCCCTTTAACCACCGAGGTGCTGGCAGGCGTCACGGTCATGCCGGTTGCCGCTGTTACCGTGCTGCGATCTTCTGCCATCGACGGGCGTCCCACATTGGTGACCTTCACCGTACGGGTGATCACTTCCTTCGCTGTCACCGCCTTACCGATACTGCTGACCCAGCCACGGAACACATCGACCGTGCCGTTCGGGAAGCGGATTTTATAGGCACGGGTATCACCTTCATTAAACCACGCCAGCAGCGCCTGCTGCCCCTGCTCTCCGGGCATCCACGCCAGCGTGAAGCTGGTATCTCCGGCGGATTTCTGCCCCTGCCCGGTCGCGGCCCAGTCCGGATCTTCATCATCGAGATAACTGTCGTCATAGGACTCTGCGGTCAGTTCGCCGGGCGTCAGGTCTTTAACTTTTGCCAGACGCGACCAGTCAACGTCTGAAAGCGGGTTCGCATAAGGGTCACCGTTCCCCTTATAAACCCACAGGGTGGTTCCGGCCCCTTTCACCGGTGCCAGAGGATTTGGTGTTGGCATATCGTCCTCACATTTCATAGGTAATGACATACGTCAGATCGGCTGAACTCCACAGGCCCGCATCATCGTCGCGCCGGTAGTCATAGCCACTGGCCACCATACTGGTGATCAACTCTGACAGTGCCGGGATATCGCTCATCACCGGATAAATCCGGGACTCCATCCACGCATCCAGCTCTGAATCCGGCACCTGAGCAGGCAGGAAAACTTCGATATGCAGCTCCGCCTGCCAGGTATCGCTGTCCAGCTCTTCGCCCGTGTATTCAGCGCCGGTGAGATAAACGGCAACTGCCGGAAAATCCGCCTCATCAAAAACAGCGGGGCGACCATCAAAAAGCGTCGCCCCGGTGTCATGCTTCTCCAGTGCATCCAGTACGGCTGCACGGAGTTCAGTATGTTTCATCGCTTTATTACCATTCTCAGTTGATGCTGCAGCGCATAGCCCAGCTCTTTCGGAAGACGTTCACGCCGTATCCGCTCAATATTCTGTTTAAACGCCGTGGTCAGCGGCACCGCCATCGGGATTTTCACCACATCAATGGGGTAACGGTTTTTCCCGGCCACACGCTGCATGACATGCCACCGGCCATTTTTCAGTTGCTGAATAAACGCGCCGGGAATACGACGGTTTCCCACCACAAGCACGCTACCGCCACCTTTCAGGGATGAACGCTGCCCCTTTTTACGACGCCTGCGGCGGGACAGGACAACCCGCGCATTCCCCAGCTTGATTACGGGCAAATCCCCCCGGTTAACCTTGATTCTGGCCTGCGGATTTTTGACCGTGGCCCTTTTCAGCCTGGCCCTTTCCTTTACCAGTTTCCGGCGTACCTTTGTCTCACGGGCAACCTGTGCCGCCGACTGCGATATCGCGGATGAAGCAACGCGGTTAATGGCCATTGCTGACGCACCAGGCACCGCCGTTCTGCTGATACGGCTGAGGTTTTCAACGGCCTGCTCAAGACCTTTTATGGCCATACATCCCCCTTTCAGCGACGACGGTTAACGGCAGGCGGCACGCCACGCCCAAGCCAGAGATGACAGCTTCCGCCATCATCCGGCGAAATCCGGTCTATCCAGAAGTTTTCCTCACCGATGGTCAGCGTGTCGCCGCGCCGCAGCTGCCGCACATCATCAGTCCGGACAAACAGGGACGGGCTGGAGCCTTCAACGCGCACGCCCTGTCCGGCATAGCTGATATTTTCAGGGTCATCAAAAACACCACGTATCACAGCACCGGACTGCTCACCGGATGTCATGGTGGCTGACGTTCCCATGTACCCGCGTATCGTTTCATCGGCGCGGGCAATGGCAGCATCGAACAGGTTATCGAAATCAGCCACAGCGCCTCCCGTTATTGCATTCTGGCCAGGCCACGTTCTGTCATTTCGGCTGCCACACCGGCAGAGACACGAAACGCCGTTCCCGGCAGCACAAATGCCACAGGTTCATCCCGCGTGGCGTGAAGTGCATCGGTATGCAGCGTCACCAGTGCCACGACCGTGACCAGTTCAGCAGTATCCTGAATCACGGTATCCGGCTGCGCTGATACCACCTCATTTTCATGCCCGGTCAGCGCATTTTCCGGGCTGATAGGGGTATCCTGATCGACAGTGTCATCAAGCTCCTCTTCCAGCTCTGCCACACGGAGCGCAAGTTCTTCTTTCGTCCCCGTCAGGCTGACATCACGGTTCAGTTGTTCACCCAGCGAGCGGAGACGGGCAATCAGCTCATCTTTCGTCATGGACTCCTCCACAGAGAAACAATGGCCCCGAAGGGCCATGATTACGCCAGTTGTACGGACACGAACGCATCAGGGTCAGCCAGCAGCATCAGCGGTGCTGACTGAATCATGGTGAACTCACGCGCCGGATCGCCGGTGGTCACCCAGTTTTTCGGGTAGCGGGCAGAGGCGTTAATACCTTCGCGCTGTGCGTCCGCATCCTGAATGCATCCATAGGTGCGCAGACCGCGTGCCTGAGTGTTCCCCAGCACCATCGTGTTGTCCGGCAGGAAGTTCTTTTTGACGTCGTTTTCCACGTACTGTCCGGAATACACGACGATCGCCGTATCGCCATACATCCCCTTATAGGACACCGCTTCGCCCAGGTCTTTTACCGCTGTCTCCAGCTCGGAATTAGAGCCGCGACGGGTATCCAGCTTCTCCTTGACGGCTTTGAAGGAACGGAACAGCGCCCAACCTTTCGGATCAAACACGATGATATTCACCACGCCGCTGGCGTTCAGCGCGTAGGCTTCGATATCGTCGGTCGGGTCATACGTGGACTTGTCACGCTTGCTCCACTCCGTGCCGCCGGACTGCGTGATGTTATTCGCCGCACTGCGGCCCATATCCACCTCAACCGGATCGAAGGCTTCACCGGTCATGGTGTATTTGCCCTTAAGCACGGCAGAAACGGCCTGCATCTCTTCGACCTGAGCAATGGCCAGCTCTTCGTCTCGCATGTTCTGCATGATGATGCGACGGCGGCGGTAAGCCGGGTCTGCCAGATTCTGTGGATCTTCATCCGGCAGGCGACGCAGGGTCATCTGCGGATTCACCTCATGCTTCGGCTTGACATATCCCGGCGTAAATTCGGAGGTGGAGCCGCCACGGGAGCGGATAACCTCACCGGAAACAATCGGCGAAACGTACAGCGCCATGTTTACCAGTCCCGGAATTTGTGAGAGATAGACTTTCTCCGTGGTGAAGGGATAGCTCTCACGGAAAAAGAGACGCAGAAACAGCGGATCAAACTTAAATTTCTTCTCATTTGCCGCCAGCAGCTGGGCGGTTGTGTACATCGACATAAAAAAATCCCGTAAAAAAGCCGCACAGGCGGCCTTTAGTGATGAAGGGTCAGGTTAAACGATGCTGATTGCCGTTCCGGCAAACGCGGTCCGTTTTTTCGTCTCGTCGCTGGCAGCCTCCGGCCAGAGCACATCCTCATAACGGAACGTGCCGGACTTGTAGAACGTCAGCGTGGTGCTGGTCTGGTCAGCAGCAACCGCCAGAATGCCAACGGCAGCACCGTCGGTGGTGCCATCCCACGCAACCAGCTTACGGGTGGAGGTGTCCAGCATCAGCGGGGTCATTGCAGGCGCTTTCGCACTCAATCCGCCGGGCGCGGTTGCGGTATGAGCCGGGTCACTGTTGCCCAGCGGCTGGTAATGGGTAAAGGTTTCTTTGCTCGTCATAAACATCCCTTACACTGGTGTGTTCAGCAAATCGTTAACGGCATCAGATGCCGGGTTACCTGCAGCCAGCGGTGCCGGTGCCCCCTGCATCAGACGATCCAGCGCAGTGTCACTGCGCGCCTGTGCACTCTGTGGTGCTGCGGCCAGAATACGGCGGGCCGTTTCCACGGTCATACCGGGGGTTTCTGCCAGCACGCGGGCCTGTTCTTCGCGTCCGTGAGCCTCCTCACAGCTGAGGATCCCCATAATGCGACTGTTTTCTGCCGCAACCGCTGCGGTGATCTGCGCGTTCACATCCGGCTGCGCCGCGCTGGCGTTTTTGCCCTCCGTCGCTGGCACCACGTCAGTAACGTCAGCCTGCGAAGCAGTGGCTGAAACAGTTGTTGATTGAGTCTCTTTGGTCATTCGCCCTCCTGAGAGACGGGATTTACGTGCATCCAGTGCATCACGCATGACGGTGATCGCATCGGTGCTGTTAACAAGTTCATCAGCCAGTCCGGCATCAATGGCCTCCTGACCGCTGTACACTGCAGCCTCGGTATCCAGCACAGCCTGCACGGACAGGCCGGTATATGCCGACACCTTCTGCGCAAACATCTGACGGGTTGCGTCCATCCGGGACTGCAGTGTCTCCCGGACGTCATCCGGAAGATGGCTGTAGGGGTTGCCATCCACCTTATGGCTGCCGCTGTAAATCAGCGTGATTTCCACGCCCTGTTTCTCCAGCGCAGCACCGTAATTACTGTGAGCCATCATGACGCCGATGGAGCCTGTCCGGGCGGTCTGCGTGACCAGACGCCGGGAAGCGGCACTGGCAAGCAGCTGACCTGCACTGCAGTTCATGTCGTTGGCCAGTGCCCATACCGGCTTTATGTCACGCACACGGGCGATGATGTCAGCGCAGTCAAATGCCCCCGCCACCATCCCGCCTGGCGTGTCCATATCGAGCAGAATGCCGTCCACCATCGGATCGCTGGCAGCCTGTTGCAGACGGGCGATAATGCCGTTGTAACCGGTCATCCCCGAATACGGCTGCAGCGCCCGCGTCCGGCTGACCAGCGTGCCGGAAACCGGCAGCACGGCGATGCCGTTCATGACCTGATAACTGCGGGCCTGTCGTGGTCCGTCATCATCACCGGATAATGCCAGCGTCGCGAGTGCCTCCTGGGCAGTCAGGCTGTCACCGGACACCGCATCCGTCAGGCGGCTGATCCCAAGCTGGCCTGCAAGCGCACAAAAGAAAACCCGCGCATAGGCGGGTTCAAGCATCAGCGGCTCATTAAAGGCCATGCTGGCAATATGCGGGAGATTACGCAGCTCTGCTGTCACTCTTCTCCTCCTCTGTTGATTGTCGCAGCCCGGATTCAAATGCTGCAGCCGCCCAGGCGGGCGGTTTAAGACCAGCCGCGCGGCGCTCCATCGTTTCACGGACCTGCTGGGCAAAAATTTCCTGATAGTCGTCGCCGCGTTTTGCGCACTCTTTCTCGTAGGTACTCAGTCCGGCTTCTATCAGCATCACTGCTTCCTGTACTTCTTTCAGACCATCGATGGCCATACGACCGGAGCCTATCCAGTCGCAGTTCCCCCAGGCACTGCGGGCTTCCTGAAAACTGAAGCGCGCTTTTGAAGGTAACGTCACCACGCGGCGAACGATGGCCTCTTCCAGCCAGCACAGAAACATCTGGCTCGCCTGACGGGATGCGACGAATTTTCGCCGTCCCATAAAGTGCGCCCACGACTCGTTCGCGCTGGCCCGTGCCGTGGAGTAGCTCATCTGGGCGTAATTCCGGGAAAGCTGCTCATACGAGACACCCAGCCCGGCAGCGATATACCGCAGCAGTGACTGCTCAAACACGGAGTAGCCGTTATCCGTGTCCTGAGCCGTCTGCAGGTTCAGTGAGTCACCCGGCATCAGGTGCGGCACTTTTGCGCCTCCCAGCCGGACCGGTGCTGCGGAGTAATACGCGGCAATTTCACCAATCCAGCCGGTCAGCTTGTCCCGCTGCTCCTTACTGTTCGCGCCCAGAATAAAATCCATCGCTGACTGCGTATCCAGCTCACTCTCAATGGTGGCGGCATACATTGCCTTCACAATGGCGCTCTGCAGCTGCGTGTTCTGCAGCGTGTCGAGCATCTTCATCTGCTCCATCACGCTGTAAAACACATTTGCACCGCGGGTCTGCCCGTCCTCCACGGGTTCAAAAACGTGAATGAACGAGGCGCGCCCGCCGGGTAACTCACGGGGTATCCATGTCCATTTCTGCGGCATCCAGCCAGGATACCCGTCCTCGCTGACGTAATATCCCAGCGCCGCACCGCTGTCATTAATCTGCACACCGGCACGGCAGTTCCGGCTGTCGCCGGTATTGTTCGGGTTGCTGATACGCTTCGGACTGACCATCCGGAACTGTGTCCGGAACAGTCGCGACGGGCTGGTATCCCAGGTGGCCTGAACGAACAGTTCACCGTTAAAGGCATGCATGGCCACACCTTCCCGAATCATCATGGTAAACGTGCGTTTTCGCTCAACGTCAATGCAGCAGCAGTCATCCTCGGCAAATTCTTTCCATGCCGCTTCAACCTCGCGGGAAAAGGCACGGGCTTCTTCCTCCCCGATGCCCAGATAGCGCCAGCTTGGGCGATGACTGAGCCGGAAAAAAGACCCGACGATATGATCCTGATGCAGCTGGATGGCGTTGGCAGCATAGCCGTTATTGCGTACCAGATCGTCCGCGCGGGCATTGCCACGGGTAAAGTTGGGCAGCAGGGCTGCATCCACACTTTCACTCGGTGGATTCCACGCCCGCAACTGCCCACCAAATCCGCTGCCACCGCCGTGATAACCGGCATATTCGCGCAGTGATGTCATGCCGTCCGGCCCCAGAAGGGTGGGAATGGTGGACGTTTTCATACATAAAATCCTGCAGGTCCCCTGCGTCGCTGTGTCATGCCGGTCTGCACTTCCAGCTCCGCAATGTATTTTTTCAGGTCAGATACGGAAGTGGCCGTAAACTCCACCCTTCGTCCGTCTTTCTGTACTGTTGCCACCCGTTTACCTGTCATCAGGTCATGCAGTGCCGCACGGGCAGCGGCAAGTTCTTCCTGTCGCGTCATTCATCCTCTCCGGATAAGGCACGGGCGTAATCAGCCAGTGTTTTCTTGTTGGTTGCTGCACTATCCTCTTCCTGCAGGCTCGCCAGCAGTGCACTGAGATCCAGCTGCCAGCGGGAAATACTGATGCGCAGCGCCGCCAGCGCATAAACGAAGCAGTCGAGCGCCTCATTGCGTCGCTTTTTGCTGTCCCACAGTATTTTTTTCCTGCCATCCACCCATTTTTCGACCTGCTCTTCAGCAGTCAGCTGCTGCGCTTCGGTCAGATCAAAAATATCCGGGTTATTCGGGAAGTGAACGGCACCGGGAAGCGGTTCATCCCCTTCCGGCATCAGTGTGAAGCGGTTATAAATCTGCTCTTTCGCGGTATCCGTACCGATTTCGGTAAGGTAAACCCCGTTTTTGTTTCGCTTACGTGGCATGCTGGCCACCGGCTTTCCGTAGACGGATGCCCCTTTAATGGGGATCACCCGGAACAGCCCATGCTTTTTCGAGCGTTCATACACAATGGTCGGGTCAATCCCGCCAGTATCCCAGCAGATACGGGATACCGACATTTCTGCACCATTCCGGCGGGTATAGGTTTTATTGATGGCCTCATCCACACGCAGCAGCGTCTGCTCATCGTCGTGGCGGCCCATAATAATCTGCCGGTCAATCAGCCAGCTTTCCTCACCCGGCCCCCATCCCCATACGCGCATTTCGTAGCGGTCCAGCTGGGAGTCGATACCGGCAGTCAGGTAAGCCACACGGTCAGGAACGGGCGCTGAATAATGCTCTTTCCGCTCTGCCATCAGCTCGGCATCCGGACGTTCACCGATTTTCGCTTCCCATGTCTCACCGAGCGTGGTGTTCACGAAGGTTTTACGTTTTCCCGTATCCCCTTTCGTTTTCATCCAGTCTTTGACAATCTGCACCCAGGTGGTGAACGGGCTGTACGCTGTCCAGATGTGAAAGGTCACACTGTCAGGCGGTTCAATCTCTTCACCGGATGACGAAAACCAGAGAATGCCATCACGGGTCCAGATCCCGGTCTTTTCGCAGATATAACGGGCATCAGTGAAGTCCAGCTCCTGCTGACGGATGACGCAGGCATTATGCTCGCAGAGATAAAACACGCTGGCGGGATCATCCGGCGTCCATTTGAGGCCAAACGGTGTCTCTTTGTCGCCAAATTTAAGATACTGCTCCTCCCCGCAGTGCGGGCAGGCAACATGAAAACGCATAAAATGCGGGGATTCACTGGCTGCACGCTCAATCTGGCAGGTTCCTCTCACTTTGGGCGTGGAGCCACGGATGGACTTTGGCCAGACCGAGCCTTCAATACGCTTGTCACCCAGGAACGTCGGAGAGCCTTCCTGTTCAATATCATCATCAAAAGCAGCAAGTTCATCATAACCCGCCACATCCACTGACTTTTCACGGTAGTTTTTTGCCGCTTTACCGCCCAGGCACCAGAAGCCACGCCCATTGGTGAAACGCTTCATGGTGAGCGTGTTATCCCGGTGCTTTTTGCCATACCACGGGGCCAGCGCCAGCAGCGACGGAATATCACGTATGGTCGGCTCAACGTGGGTTTTCATAAAGTTTTCGGCATCGCCATCCGTCGGCAACCAGATAAGGGTGTTACGCTGCTTATGCTCTATGAAGTAGGCATAAACACCCAGCAGCATTTTGGAATAACCGACACGGGCAGACTTCACCACATTCACCTCACGGATGTAGTCGCTGCCCATCGCATTCATGATGGCCCGCTGAAAGGGCAGTGTTTCCCAGCGCCCTTCCTGGTATGCGGATTCTTTCGGGAGATAGTAATTAGCATCCGCCCATTCAACGGCGGTCTGTGGCTCCGGCCTGAACAGGGCACGAAGCCCGGCGCGGACAAAATGCCGCAGCCTGTCAACCTGACTGTTCGATATATTCACTCAGCAACCCCGGTATCAGTTCATCCAGCGCGGCTGCTTTGTTCATGGCTTTGATGATATCCCGTTTCAGGAAATCAATATGCCGGTTATCCAGCTCAGGAAAACGTCGCTGCACCGACAGAGGAATACCGTCGAGAATACTGGATATTTCCCTTGCTATACGCGACAGCACGAAAGTACAGAATGCGGTTTCCACCACTTCAGCCGATTCTTTGGCATTTTTCAGTTCCTGCGCCGTCGCCTGAGCACGGGTCAGGCGATGGCGCTCAAATTCAAGTGTTCCGGGGTGAAGATCTGCCTCGCTGGCCAGCCGCAGTTCTTCAACCTCCCGGCGCAGCTTTTCGTTCTCAATTTCAGCATCCCTTTCGGCATACCATTTTATGACGGCGGCAGAATCATAAAGCACCTCATTACCCTTGCCACCGCCTCGCAGAACGGGCATTCCCTGCTCCTGCCAGTTCTGAATGGTACGGATACTCGCACCGAAAATATCAGCCAGCTGCTTTTTGTTGACTTCCATTGTTCATTCCACGGACAAAAACAGAGAAAGGAAACGACAGAGGCCAAAAAGCCCGTTTTCAGCATCTGTCGTTTCCTTTCTTTTCAGGGGGTGTTTTAAATAAAAACATTAAGTTACGGCGAAGAAGAACGGAAACGCCTTAAACCGGAAAATTTTCATAAATAGCGAAAACCCGCGCGCCTTCCGCCCCGTAGCCTGCCGGATCGCCGGAAAGGACCCGCAGGCGTTCTGGTTTATTCGCAATGAATTCAATGTCTGACAGACCTGCGTCGTGCGACCACGGTCGCACAGCAATGAATCAACATCCTGCATGCTCGCGCAGAGGAGTTCCCCGTCAGGCTACGGTCATGGTTAATGCGGGAATACAGCGACGATACAGCGCATGATGTGTCAGGCTTGAATACATTTATCCGTTAAAAGGGATATCAGTTAAGTTATCCCGTGTAGGGTATAAGCCATTATCAAAGCCACTCAGTAGCGAATGGCTTTTGTAATGGACTATTTAATTAGTGATGCTGCGTATTCGATTAGATATAACTTAGGTGCCAACCAGATTTTTAACCATGTCATATTGGTTACTACAGCAATAATAAAACTTACCCACAGAACAAAAACTGCTGCTAATGGTAAGATAAGAAAACTAATCTCACCGTTACTTTCCCAAATCATAGTCTGTTTGTATTTAGGCTTCCATTTTTCCCATGACCATCCTTCATTATCGAACTTACCAATTTCAACTTTTTGGTACTGTTTCTTCATAAACCAAATAACTAGCGGGATTGTTGAAATGGCTATTAATGTTTTAATCAGGCTATCAACCATATTCCATACCAGCAACTGATGAACAACATCCGGAATCTGTGCCTGACTGAATGCAATGGCGGAATCAATTCCATCGCTGGCCTTCTTCAATAAATCAACAAGAATTTTATTTGCTTCTTCTTGCATGTTTATATCCTGTAAGTTGTAAGCCTGTTCGAAAAAAAATAAACAACTACGAGAGACAGAAAAAATATCTCAGGTTCTCTTTCTATAAGCTTTTAGTTGAGGATGTTCTGCAAAACAAAACTGGTTAGTTATGTAACTGCTTCCGGAATACAACAGCCGACGTGCTACAACGTAAAATTCGCTTGATTGTGGCAGTTGAGGAAACAGACTTGCATTTCTCAACATCATCAATAATGACCACATCCGGTACAGGAATGACGCGGGTATGCAATGTTTTTGCACTAATAACATCACAGCCATTCAGTGGTCGAATATCTGCATCTTCAGGCACTACCAGAAGCACACGTTTTTCCGGTGCAGAAAAGCCAGCAGCAAGAGTGCGTGACAATAAAGTCATTCCGCTGCGTGGCTTCATACAAATTTCAGAAATATGATTCTTTTCGTCCAAATGATGCTGGACATCATTTTTATCATCACTCAACAACTCTGCTGTTAATACAATCCCTGCTGTCTCAGATTTCCAGGAAATGCTGATATCCTGATCATCTGCATCAACATCATATTTCATCGAGTAAGGACTAAAGCTACGTCCAACGAACGCATCATTTACCAGTACACGCCCACCCTGTCTGACCTGAAAGTCAACGCGCCCTGAAAGCTGATTTGCTGTTACAAGCAATGCCTTTTTTCTTTTTGTTTTATTGCTCATTGCCACCAACTGTTCAGCCATCTCTCTTGTCACACTACCAGAAACTCTTTCTTGAATTTTCACAGAAAATTTTCTGGATGTAGTAGCATCGACATTAAAAAATCTGGATGTCATCAGGCAGTTATTAACAATTGGCATCAGCTCACTTACGATTGTAAAAAATTCTCGGTAAAGCTCATTTTGCTTTTCAACACACAGCTTTCCACAATCGTCCAGCTTACGCTCAAGAGCACTTAACCTTTCCATTATTGAATTAATTTTTTGCAACTCTTTCATCAAAACCTCCTGACAAAGATACCGTGCAACCACGGTCGCACGCTCCTGAATACATGCCCTGTTTCTTCCACCCTCGCACAGGACTGGCGAGCATGAGGGACAAACCCGCGAATCAATAGCGCGGTAAAAACCCGGTGTGCATCGTTTTTGATTATTTCCGCACACTCGCGCAGAGGAGTTCCCCGTCGGGCTACGGTCATAGTTAATGCGGGAATACGGCGACGATGCAGCGCGGAATTTAGCGTGCGACCACGGTCGCACACGAGGAACAAGCTGGCGGATAATTCAGCGTAGTGAATACCGGCATCCCCATCTTGTATGCGTAATGGTAATCCGCAGTGGCTCCGGCAGATGTTTTCCAGCCAGGAAGCATCAAAATAGCATCAGCACAGCGAAGCATTGCAAAGCAAATCTCCATGTGTGCACGTTGTGTCAGGCCATTAGGAAAAATCGCCGGGTTCAGGACTACGTGAGCATGACGTGATAAACGCTCAGCCTCTTTATTAAAGGCGTCACGATTAAAATTCTCATATCCCGTCATTGGTCCGGAAATATAAATTTTCATTCACTATCCAACAAATTAAGTTAGTTTTTGATGCAGAGGAATTAATTCAGGCATTGCGTCCTGATGTACTCCTGCAAATATCCAACCTGTTTCGTCACTGTGACGATTCGCTCTCTGAGGATGAAATAATCCCGTTCAGCGGAGTCAGTAAGTCGGGGGCCGGTAGCATCGCCCAGGCCGCCGGTGATGGTCGCTCCGTTCGCGGGACATCTGGCGTTGAGGTGCAGCCCACACTTGCCAGTGCGAACACAACGCTGCAAATCATCAAGCTGCTTTTTAGCATCAGCTAAGTCCTTCGTGTATTTGGCATCCAGAGCCGCTACATCACGCTGGCGGATCTGCATGTCTTTGATGGTGGCGTTCGCCAGCTTCAACTCTCTGGCGTTTTTGTCGCGCTGCTCTTTGTAGGAGATGGCGTTATCACGGTAATGATTAACAGCCCATGACAGGCAGACGATGATGCAGATAACCAGAGCGGAGATAATCGCGGTTAACCGACTCATGACATCAACACTCCAACGGCCAGAAACCACGGCCACGCATCGTTGCCATTGAATGCGAGCAACGCTGCCATGAAAAAGCAAATCATGCTCATTGTTGCCCCCGCAAACAGACTTCACGCTCAATCTCACGGCGAGTCATCAGCCCTTTCCATTGCTTACCGCCAGCGTATGTCCAGCGACGTAGCTGGTCACATGCGCCCTTGATATCGCCCTGGTTTATTTTGCGAAGAAGCGTCGATGTTCTGAAATTGCCAGCGCCCACGTTGTAAACGAACGAGTAAAGAGCGCCGCGCGTTGTTTCCGGTATATCGACTTTGATGTACGGATTAATTTGTCTGGCGACAGTGGCAAGGTCTTTATTCAGGAGAGCTTTGCATTCTGCTTCGGTATACGTTTTACCTAGCATGATGTCTTTTCCGGTGTGTCCGTAACATACAGTCCATACGCCAACAATATCTTTGTATGGTATGTAACTGACACCTTCCAGACCATCGTTACCACTTGGGCCAGTGATGAGCATAGACGCTATGGCAATAGCCCCGCCACCAATAGCAACTGTGACAGCTTTGCGTAATGATGACTGCATCATATTTCCTTCGGTGCTCTCTTCCCCAGCTCTCCAATAACCATCGCTGTAGCAGAAAGATTATTGGTATTAGTTTTATCCAATATGTCCTGCAATATCTTCGTGCGCTTCATCTGCTCGCGTTTATTGAGCCGGTATGTAAGCACACCGAGGATAATGCTGAACGCGACACCGATAATGAAGCCCCAATCCTGCAATGACAGGCTGGCAAAGAACGCAGCAAGACCAGCGCTACCATAAGATGCACTGCTGTATCGTTCATCCATCTTCATATCTCTTACCTCGCAATAGTTGCTGAGGTTTCGGCTTGGAAACTATATGGCAAAAATAACCCCTACCAAAAACGGCAGGGGAATATATTCTCCAGTTACTCAAATAACTTTTTCACTTCATCAACTGTCTGAAGATAACGTTCGCCCTCAATCTCAATACCTATTGCCTGACGTCCTAACTTCAGCGCAGCTTTAATAGTTGAGCCTGATCCCATAAAGAAATCGGCAACGATATCTCCGGGGCGTGAACTACTCTTTATAATATGTTCCATCATCGCTGCAGGTTTTTCACATGGGTGCTTGCCAGGATAATATTGCACAGGAGGAAACTCCCATACATCGGTATAAGGTACATCAGCAGTAACATGAAATGGGCGGCGCAAATTTTCATACTGAGCCTTCAAATCATCATACTGCTTCTTTACTTCCTCATAATGCAATTTCAGATCGCTATAACGCTTTTCATGTTCTGAATAATCAACATTAAAAGGATATGGACACGGGACACCGAGTGAATCTGCCTTCCTGCGAAATAATTCGCATAGTTTATTAAAATCAATTAATGATGGAAGCCGCCACTGCGAATAAGAAAACCAGTGCGAACACATCTGCTTTCCTGTCGCTGAATTAATGTCTGCGGCTGATATATCTAACTGACGGCGAGCCAGCGAAAAAGCATCAATTAGTGGAGAAAAAATATTTTTTCTTAAATCTGCACATTTTGAAGCATAACCTGACTGACCTTTAGCATAACCTGACGCGCCGTAATGCTCTGCAAATAATATTCTTTCAGTAGCAGGAAAATAAGCCCTTAAACTTTCTTTATGACAACCGCGCCACATACCACTGGGTTTAGCCCAAATGATATGGTTCAGAACATTGAAACGGTCGCGAGTTAATAATTCAATTTTTGACGCAAGGCGAGAGCCGGTAAACATATACAGGCTGCCATTAGGGGCCAATATCCGCCAAAATTCTGCCAAAAATTCGTCAATCCACCCCAAAAAGTCAGCATCGCTATCCCACTGGTTATCCCATGCGTTAGCCTTTACGCCGAAGTATGGTGGGTCTGTTGCAATCAAATTGACCGAGTTATCAGGGATGGTTTTGATAAATTGCAGAGAATCTGCGCAAACGAGTTGTGCGCCATGAATATTAGTGGTTTTGAACATAGCTATTATTTTTTTGCCTGGGTAAGCTAACCCGGCGATGCGCATCGCGGGTGGGCTTTAGGTTCAGCCTATAGCTCTGGCATGGGTTGACCGCAGGACAAGCTGCAAATTGTCCTGCGCCCACTTTTCAGGCACAAAAAAACCGCCATAAAGGCGGCTTGTTGGCTGTTGGGTACAAAAAACCCAACTTAACAAAACAATAACTAAAAACCGTCATTTTGCCAAGCTTTTTCGTTTTTGTGCTGTGCGACCGTGGTCGCACAGTTTTTAGAAAGTTGCCTGCTTATATTCATCGGTCAAAGAATATCGACCAGATCCACTACGCTTTGCAACCCCAAAACAGATCATCTGTTCGATGATAAATTCAACGGCAACTTGACTCAAAAAACAGGCTTCGCTTAACTCTTTCAGGGAAATGCGTGGGTATCCACGCATAACACATTCCACACTCAGGGCCGCTTCAGTCATATTTCCACGAATTTCATTAATATTCATAACGCCTCTCTAATCAATCTTGAAACTGGAAATCAACATCAGCCATAAAGCGGTTCAACTCAGCCAGTTTTGGCCCCATAGTCCCAACTAAGCGACCAGCCAGTCGGTCTGCTAGGTTGGTACTGTTGAAACCATATTCCTTTTCGAAACGTTCAACCTTCTGCCACAACTCATACAGTTCGTTAGCTATCTCAGCAACGTCGTCGCGCATTTTTTCGTTACCTTGATAATTCATAATATCCTCCAAATTCATACAGTTAGTGGGTTATCCCCCTCAACAACACGAACTGTAACTCTGCCAAACGAACACATCCAGCGTTATTTTTCACTTTTTAGTGAAATTTTATGTTTGCAATGTTTTCTCGTTTTGGTGTATTTTGCGCGTTAGGAGGCTATAATATGTTTAACGTGATAACCCACCCTGCAGCACTGGATGAACTGCTTGAACTACCAGACGATCTGCGAGGTCGCATGACCAGGCTAATTGAACGGCTTGAGAAAGAAGGAAACAAACTTAAGATGCCCCATAGCCGTGTAATAGGCGGAGGACTCTTTGAACTAAGAGTAGGGGATAAAAATATCGCAAGAACGCTATACGCCTACGCGACTGGTAACGAAATTTATCTATTGCATGCATTTGTAAAAAAGACACAGAAAACACCAGTAAAGGCTATAGAAATCGCCAGAACTCGCCTGAAGGAGATGAACTGATGAAAGCAAAAGGCATCCCGTTTAACGAAGTAAAGGAAAAACTACTCAACACTCCAGAAGCTATCAAAGGATATGAAGAGGCCGATAAAGAACTGGAGATGGTCGAAATGTTATACGAAATGAGGGAAAGAGCAGGTTTAACGAAGTCAGCTCTGGCAGAAAGAATGGGCTTGCGCCCGTCCGCCATCAGCCGCCTGGAAAGCAATCCTTTAGGAGCAAGCATGAAAACTTTATCAAAATATGCCCAAGCATGTGGCGCAACGATTAATATTAATGCCGTCTATTGATTAATCACTTTTCGCTACCCCGTCCAGAAGGGCGGGGTGTGTATCAATGATGTAAACACTCAACAGCAATCGCTTGTTGGCAATTCTGAGCAATCTCCCGCGACATACTAACAAGCCGTGAAATCTCGCCAAGATGCAAGCTAGCTTCGGGAGAAGCCAGAGCAACGCTAACCAGATCCAAAACGGCGTCGATGTCTTTTAGGTTTGATTCGAGTTCTTCAAGAGTTGATACAGATGCTTCAGTCATTGAATCTAATACCATTTAATTAAAAAAGGTTATTTGATACTGTATAAAATTACAGGTTAAAACTCAAATTTTATAGCCAACTTTCAATGGATTAACTGGGTTAATAGCTTTGTAGTCAGATATTTATGTTCTCTTCCTACGCCTCACTCAACCACCTACAAAAGCCCATCATCACCATAAGAAAAGCTCTTTTCGCTTCGTTTATCATTCCGTGACCAGTCACACTTTGAGCGCAAGTTTCAGCCTCGTAGTTGTAAGGTGACATGAGTCTTCACCATCAAAAATGCATTCTGAAACAGGCATTTTTTGACCACATCGTGGGCAAGTAGTAGATAGCTGCTTCTGCAGTTCCTTATAGTTTTTCCTGATCAGCAGACCAATGACTTCATTCTCTGAATATGGAACTCGCCCCGGTCTACGCAATACACAAATTTCTCCCAACATACGTAACTCGTCAGGCTCCAGAATCCAGTCCCGTCTTGATGTGCCTTCCTTCTTCAACCGTTCCCTGCGTCTCCTTTGCCGTTCTGCCGGTGTCAGCGCCATAAATCCTCCTTAAAATTACTTAACCCAATTAACTACACCGCCAGCGGCCACAACCGCTTTTTCACAGTCACGCTCATATCTCAAAGGTTGAAATACACCATCAATAAAATATTTATCTCCACCAAACGCTGCAGGAAGTGAAACAGAAAACTGAATACGATTATCATCCGGCACCACCGGCAGTGGCTGGGCTACATATAGCGACTGAACATACCAGCCCTTTGATAACCAACTGTCAGCAATGTTTTTACTCCGTGTTATTGCCGGAATACCTAAGCCATTGTCTGAATGCAGCCATGCCACCGGTTCTGCTTCCAGCGATACCAAAGCAATTTCATAAGCACGGCGCTCAATATTGTCTCGCACATCCAGACTGCCTATGCGCTCTTTGATTTCTTTAATCAGTTCTTTGTCGGTAAATGTGGTCATTATGCCCCTGCCTCCGGTGCCTTTGGTATTACTGCCCAGTGAGTGATATTGACGTTTTCAAGATCCCCGATCTGAAATGTCCACTGCCATTCTCCGGTTTCCTTTTGTCCCCAGGTGTACCAGAGAGAACGCCAGCCAATCAGCCAGCCTTCTCCGTTAGCATCAAATAACAGAACACTTTCATTTGCAGGTGGCAATTCAGCTGACACTGGTATTACTTTATTTCCCTGTTCTGAAATTCGCTTTCTTGCAGCTTCCAGCTCAATAGACAATTTTTCCAACTGCTCTTTATGCTTTTTGTATTCCTGATATGCGTGCCAGGACTGACCTTTGCGCACACTATCAGTGATATCAGTAATCTGTTCTGGTGTTAGCGTGGTCAGTGGCTGTGATGGGAAAATAAGCACTTTCCCGGAATCCCAATCAAAACCAGCGTGAATTGACTGAACCTCAACTGAAGGTGTTGAACCAATGCTGCCAGGCGAATGAATAACGATTGTTACATCCATATCGCGACGATGGCTGTGGTTGTTGGACAAAATACGATTCACCAACTCAGAAAATTTGGAAAATTTCATGCTGATTCCCCTTTCTCTGCTCTCTCCTGTCGGAACATCACTATCATCAGGTCGCCTTTTGTCGCTATCTTGGCTGTTGTGCCTGGTTCAATGCTGCCAAGTTCAAATGCGTCATAGAACGCTTCTAATGCCTTCTGGCGTAGTTCCTGTTTGCGCCGTTTTTTCCACTGTTTCAGGAAAATGGAACCCAGCCATCGCCATGTACGGGACATGATGTAAAGCCAACCGAGAAGTGCCAGACCGGAATTTAGGAGCGTATCGATCGTTATCGTGGTGTCGATATTCACTACGCCACCTCCTGAAAATTTCCCTGATAAAAAGCCAGCACACGCTGCATAACTTCACTTTTCCGGCAATCGTGACAAATCATGTTCAAGCGCCTGTCGTAACGACGTATTTCTCCGTCAGGTAATGACCAGATAAGGTCTGGATCAACCACTACCGATGTCTTCGGCTTTACTCTTGATAGTTTTTTACGGGCGTTTTGCCAGTCCTTGCGTGCTTGTGCAGACAGAAATATCCCGGAGCCAGAGATATACAAATCACCACTGGCAGCAAGCTCTCTTGATAAACGACTAACAGCACACCGGCTAATACCAGTTTCATCCGCAAGTTGCCTAACCGTTCCTCGTCCATTCAGGCGCACGAGTTCCACAATTTGTTTATTCAGTTCTTCCCTCTGTTCTGGTGTAAAAGCCTTTGCCATTACGATTCTCCTTGCCCTTTTACAAGACGGGAGAAAATTGCGGATACATATTTAGCCTGATGAATAGCATCAGCCAGGGCATTGTGTCGTTCGCCATCAAATGGCATATCTTTTTTAGGATTAAAACCAATAAACTGACCAAGATTAACGATTGTTCGAACATCCTGATCATTAAAATATTCCCACGGACAGGCTAAGCCAACGCGCTCATAAGCACCGCGTAAAATTACATTATCGAACGTTGCTCCATTTCCCCATACTTTCAATTTTTTTAAATTACATGCATGACAAGTAATAAAGTGTGATAATTCAAAAAGTGCATCCTTAATATCAAGGGCATCATTAGTACAAATTGCGGCTCTGGCTTCCTTGCTCTGTTTCAACCACCATAAAATAGTATCACCATCAGCGACACCACCATTCAACATCGAACTTCTGAGATTCACTGGCACATAAAAAGTAGGACCTAATTCCTCACTTTCTGGAGAAAAAAACACTGCCCCGATAGAAACAATTGGAGCACATGTGTTAGTACCCATTGCTTCAAGGTCAATCATTACATCAGACCGTTTCCTGTCGTAAATAATCTGATTAGTCACGAATAATTCTCCTCAACGTTTATCTATACCCAAATTTTCTGTTGATATGTTCTGGATGGCTTTGGCGTTCTTTCTGATTCAGGTAAATGAACATAAACGCAATATCCATCACCTAAAAAATCAGAACGAACAACCAGAACTTTCTTACCACGCCGCCGATAAGTATCTGAAAGACGCTCTGCTTCATCATGCGTCATCGGCCCCTGCTTAAATGGCGTTATTTTCATTTTCTTGTGCGACCACGGTCGCACCCTCTCTGATTTCCAAGTAACGCTTAATCCAAAGATTTTCTATATGCTTATTACCTGGCTGATTTGATAAATACCAATCGGCAATTACAGACTGCTTATTACTATCTGGTCGTGTCCTGTAACCACAAGTTGGACACCAGATAACATATTCATTTCTTACCCCCGAATACCTTAATTCTGGCTTCGACGGTTTCCTGAACATAACTTGTTTACAAAGGCAGAATGGCACTTCCTGCCCGATGGCGTTTGATGATTTCACTGCGCTTCTCCGCCGCATTTAATAATGCAGTTCGATTTAAGCTCAGACATCGCGACTTAATTAAAAGCCAGCGTTCTTTATAATCTTGTCTCCAGCTATCAATAGATATATTCAGTAGAAAACTCAGATGCCTGTCCTGTTCTCTCTCATCAACTGACTCAGCACACGTAAGTTCTGATTTAACCTGCTGTGCCGCGTAATAAATCAATTTCCGCATGGCTTTTTTCGTGGAGGCCTTCATTTTTTTAAAGCCGCCCCCCGAATGAGCAACCAGAAAATCAAGCCATAACCACTGACAAACAATCACATCATTGTTGTAATCAGGCTTGCATCCGTAGCAATAATAAAGCCAGGCTGATTCCTCGTTATTCAACTGACCAATAGCCCTGCGCCAGCTGGCGCTCTGAAAATCAATATCAGTGAGCAACATTGATGATTGTTTAAATGTTTTCCCCTGGTGGAATCTAACCGGCTCAGCAGGAACGGACACTTCGTATGAGTTATCATCCCCCACACTGATTGAGCGGACTGGTTTATTGTTAAACCGTCCTGATCTACCGAGACGCATCTGCTCAAGCTGGACCTCCAGAATGCCACGCTGGCGATAATGAACATCAGCCAATGCCGTAGAGACGCAGCTGCGTATATACTCAAGCTCCACGCTTACGACTCTCCTTAATCGACTGCTTTACCCGCCGAGTTGTAAAGTCACTCTTCAGCTTATAAGCAGTACGAACTTCAATATCGCTTTGCCGCAATGAAGGAATCTCTCCAGCGGTTAACCATTGGTAAACAGCTCCGGGTGTTACACCTACCCCTGCCGCTGCTTTTTCTACACTGCCAAAGTGGCGAATAAGTTCTTCTGGTTTCATGTTGTTATTATAAACAATAAACAACAATTAAAGCTAGCTATAATAAATAAATTTTATAGCCAGCTATAAGAAGATCATTTATGATTACAGTATGAAAACACGAGGCGAACGACTGAAAGCACGCCGTTTAGAGATGAAGCTGACGTTGCGAGAAGTTGCTGAGGCTGTCGATATCTCTATAGCAGGCGTCCAAAACTTAGAACGTGGCGACGTAATGCCGTCACTGGAGATAGGTATTGCCCTGGCTAAGTGCTTACGCAAGCCAGTGCATTGGGTGCTATATGGGACAGAATATGACCCTGATCGCATTCCTGTTATTGGCACAACTGAAAGTGGGCCGGATGAAGAGTGGAAGCCGGGACAGGTTCCAAATACTGAGCGATTCCTGCCATTCATCAGCCAGCGCAATACTGTGTATGCGTTAACTATCAGCAATCTTACGCAGGGAAACTATCAGCCAGGCGATTTTCTCCTGGTCGATTCTGCGCTGGAACTGGTCCCCGGCGAGGATGTTCTGGTTCGTGATACTGCAGGAAATATCACTATCCAGCGCCTGGCCCGTTTTGATGATGAAAATTACTATCTGGATGGAACAAACTCACAACGCGCCATCTTCAGGAAAAGCGATCTTGAATTTGTTCACCAAATAGTCGGAACGATCAAATCATTCATGGTTGAGGGTAGATGACTTAATACGGGGTTTATTGTTTGCTGTAAATCTGGTTTAATGCAGGGCATATGTTCTGTGGGTTGACTCAGGTTACAGCAGCAGAAAAAAGACGAAAAAAAACCCGAGTCGGCAAACTCGGGTCCTTTTCAGGAAGCAGCCACAGTAACGCGACGGATTCCGTCAATTCAAGATGCGTTTATTGTGGCTGCTCCTGCGGATTTTTTCAACCCGAAAAAACATAATTCGCATGGAATGGCTAAAAAATGACATTAAACGATTTCTATGCGGATCGCTTTGGCAGCGATCCGTTCTCGCTAATTGAAGCAGCACGGGATGAACTAACCGAGCTGGCACAGATGGCTGGTATCAACTGGTCTGCCTGTTCCGACAACATCCAACTCAACCCTCGCGGGGGGGTTGAGCGTTACTCTTCATACAATAAAACATCTCCAGAAGCTCTCGAAAAGAGCCTGAAAGGACGCGTAGAAATTTACTCCAGGCTGGAACACAGCAAAGGGATTGATTACCCGTTCATTAACTTCGTCCATAAAGGCAGCGATGCTGGCTCATGGAGCGGTTTCTCCTTCCTGTTTTCTGAATATCGCCGTGAGCAACAACGGAATAATGCGACCGTGGTCGCACAACCGGAAGAAGAACGGGAAAGAATAGAACGTCAGGCCGAAGCACGTCGTCGCCGTGAAGAACAAAAACGAATTAATGACCTGAAAAACAACCAAATGGACCATGAACGTTTGCTGGGATGGCTGGCATTCCACAGCGCGTGGGAACATGCTCAGGCTGAAGACGGCTCATGGCCATATGCGATTAAAAAAGGTATTCGTGACGTTTTTAGTTCATGTGATGTGCGTCGCGTGACCAGTCACGACAGTGCGAAATGGAGCCGGGGGCCAACCACATATATGGCTATCCCTCTGGCTCACCTGGACGGTCGTTATGATGGTCGTATTGTGGGTTGGCAGCGAATCGACAAACAAGGTGGGAAATACCAGACCAGCGCAGTAACCAGCGGCGATTTCGTCGGTGCCTGCTTTGTTATCGGTGAGCTGAAAGGGGCGCAAAACATCGCTGTTACAGAAGGTTTTGCTACTGGTGCATCCATCTGGCTTGCCACGAAAAAAGATAAACGCTTTGACGCTGTGGTTGTCGCTGTATCCGCTAACAACATGGTTCATGTTGTGGAACAACTGGTAAACATGTACCCGGCGGCAAAAATCACCTGCGCACTGGATAATGACCGGAAATCTGCCACAGAAGGAAAAGGGAATACCGGCCTGCGGACTGGCTATGAAATCTTATCGAAATTCAACGATGTCCGCTGCGTCTATCCAACTTTTGAAGACGATCCGCAAATGGAGTGCAGTGACTTCAACGACCTGCACAAACTACGTGGACTTCGTGAAACAGCACGTCAACTATTTGCAACAGCAAACCGCCTGAAAACCGGTACTGATTTGCTATCTCTGACGCTCAACCGCCTGAAGACAATTAAGCGGGATAACCGTCGTACTTTTGCCAAAGAGCTGCTGAGAGCGGTGGATATTGGCATGCTAACCTGCCCGGTTCCTAACAGTCCGTCAGATTTATTTAACATGTTCTGCATCGTTCTGCGTGAAATGGGACTGGAAAATATCTATCGTGCTACGGTAAAAGACCACATTGCCCGTCGCCTGAATAAAAAGTGCCGTATTGCCCAGGCTCCGCGCTCTTTCAGCGAACGCATAACTGATCCCAATAAACGCCCTCAACATATCACCTATAAGCGTTTTGAAACTTCGGTAATGACCGATGATGTCCTGAAGTACGTGCAATCACTACAGGGGATAGTCATCGTCCGTGCTGGTATGGGTTCCGGCAAATCTACTGGATTGTTACGACCGTTAATGCATAGCTCAGAACGTGGTATCTCTGTTGCTCACCGTGTCTCCCTTATTGGTGGCCTGTGGGAAATGATGACAGAAGGAAAAGGTGTAAAAGCCGATATCCTGCACTATCAGGACCCTGGCTATCAGGAAATTGCTCCATACGCCAGTAAACTGACCATCTGCATAAACTCGATTGTTAAAAACTGCTGGCAACCGTTGATGCGCCAGCACGACTATTTTGGCTTTGACGAGGCCACGCAAGGGCTACGTGCCGTTCTTTCCGGTCGGGCTATGGAAAACCCGGTTGCTGTATTCAATACGCTAATTGACGCGCTGGCCAGAACGGAACAACACCCAATCATGGTGGATGCTGATGCGAACGATCTACTGGTTGACCTGGCTGAACTGGCTATGAAACGCCGTGAAGAACTAGGTTTACCGGCATGGCTGCAGATCCACGTAATTGAATTACCTGTTGATGTTCGCAACCGCGAAACAGGTGAGCCAATCCGGGTTTTTTATACAGAAAAAGATCGCATCATGACCGAGGTGGTGAAAGCTGTATCGGATGGCGAAAAAATCATGTTGGCCACCGACAGCTCCACCTTTGCAGAAGATGTGACAGCCACCCTGAGAATGCATTTTCCTGGTAAGAAATTTCTGTGTGTAAACCAGAAAAACAAACCAGAGCCAGAAGTTGAAGCATTTACCAATCAACCGAAAAAGATGGTCAAAAAATACGACGGCCTGATTTATAGCCCGTCTATTTCATCCGGCGTGTCGATTGAGCAAAAACATTTTGACCGTCATTTCGGCATGTTCTGTGGTGAAGTTGTACCCAGCGACGCAGTGCAAATGCTACGCCGCGACCGTACAGCAAAAGAATTTATTATCGGCTTTGATAAAGCTCGTGCAAAACGAGAAACTGACCCGCAAAAAATAGAACGAGCATTCGCCCAGGCATTGCTTGCTACCGCAGGTATGAACGGTGAACTGACGGATGTCGTTTTCGATGGCGACCGTATATCAATGGGGGTGGCCAATACCGACTTTACCAGGATGAAAATTAAAGCAGCCGCAATTGAAGCGACTGCGCGTAACGACTACGCCAGCAACATGATCTGCATCATGCACAGCGACGGTTATAAGGTATCACCGCTGGCCACCGATTATGCTGCGAATGATATCGGTAAAGATCTGCGTAAAGAAGCGCGGGATATTGTGTGGGAACAGACACTGGATCTGCACCTCAATACAGAAACTCCACAAGAATCAGAGCGTGAAGAACTGCTAAAAAAACGCGCGCTGACGCTTGAAGAACAGGCAAAACTTGTCCGCTGGGATATTGAAAACGAACTGAAACTACCGGTTGAAGAAGGCACGCTGAAATTCTATTTCGATGGTGCTCGAGACAAAGTTCGCCGCTATGAAACAATGCTTTTAGATGAGGTAACAGCTCGTCGTTACGACCGGGAAGAAGCAGCCATCAATTTTACCTACGCATACCGTCAGGCGGGACAGTGGCAATATTTTGTAGTGACCGCGATGACTCGCGAGCAGGCTGATGATGTCTTTAAAACTAAATTCCCTGGAATAATCGATCACAAGGTAAAAGCTACTCCTACTGTTGAAGTCGGGGCGCGCGGTTTCTATGCGCTTAAATCAGCAACTCTCCGGCAGTACTTTATCGACTGCGGTATCAACCCTGAGACTATGACCGGCGAGGCGACTCAGGAGCGTCTCAAATTCGCTCGAGATAACCTCATGACAGCCGAACGCCGTGACCTGTTGAATAACGTTCTGCACATTGGTGGTTTTATGACGCCAAAAGGGAAGCCTAAAGTGCCGGAAGCGTTGTTTAAAAACATTTGCGACTCTCTTGGCCTTAAAACAGGTAAACGTCGCGGCAGAGACGGCGATAAGCGTCCAACCTTGCGTTTTGTTGAGCCTGAATCAGCGGCATTTATGCTGGATATTCTTGTTCAGCGTCAGAAAGATGGCCTAACCCTAAAAACGCGTAAAGCCGAGAAGACAGCCATCGAAATGGATCGCGATTTGGATCTCAATATATATATGGATGATAAAACGCGATCCACAAACGAGCAGGTTCAAAACGCCCCTCATTCAGTAATTTCTGAGGCTTTGGCCGTGTTGCCAGTGGCTGTACCTGAGTCCTGGGCGATGAGTGCGCTTTCCAGTGAGGAGTTGGCCACTATGTCATCATGGTCATCAGCCAGCATAGCTATGACGTTTGCATCCCTGTACCTCACAGAGTTCATGGATCACCTTTCCAGCAATGAGCTGCGGCGGTTACGTGAATACATTACGGGGAATAGCTCATGCAGCTACGAAGAGCAGGGCGCTTTCTATGGGTAATGATTGGATATTATCTTTGTGTCTCTTGCTTTGTGTGTTCCATCAATGGTTTTGGTTCATAGACCGAAAGTCTCACAAGGAAAACATGAAGGCCAGGAAGGCGATGTTTCGTGGTGAACAATTTGCGCAGACTTATCGTATGTGGAAACGTTTCTATCGTGAATTTTCGGTGAACGGGGAGTAAAAATATGTCTACTACGGCATTTTTGGACAAACTTGATTACCGTCAGCTGCAGTTCTGCCGGGATGAGTGCGAACGACGCATTAGGGCTATCCAGGAGGAAGAAAAAAAGGTCGCCTGGGCTGTAACAGATCGTGGCCTTATCTTTGGCTGGTTCCGTACGGAGGATTATCTGAAAGCAGTGGAATTATTGGCGCGTAAGGCTGCTGAGCGTTGGGAACGAGCCGACAAGGAAAACCCGGAGACGAAGTATGAACTGAATCTCTACATCGAGGGCAACCGTCTACCATTGTCAGAGTATAACGCTTTGTTTGCTGATGGTGAGTGGGGTTAAAAATGGCTGTTCAATCATACAAATACGAATCCCCTTTGGATAAGGGATACATTCGTATCAAGTTAAGTCGTTCTCAGCATAAGGCTATTTTTAAGGTAAGGAAAATTCGCATATTGGATGCGTATGCGTATTACTACAACGGTGAAAATGTTGTTGTTGAACACTTTCTTGCACGATGGTTTGTAGCTCTGATTTTTGTCCCTCTCCTGTTAATTGGTACTTTTGTGGATGGTTTTCCTACTACATGGCGGGAGATAAAGAAAGGCCTATTCCCGCGTAAGTACGGCAGATTTTCGCAAGATAGCTGGCGAGTTATACCTGGTAAACATTCTGTAGATGAGCAACCGATTGTTGATTCCTGGTTGAATCGTATGGCTGATGCTAAAAAAGTTGATTGAATTGTGATGACTGTTACAGGAGATAAAGTGAAGAGTTTTATTTTTGTTTTATGTTTTGCCTTTTCTGCTGCGGTTTATGCCCAGGAAGATAGCATTTCTGTTATTAACTCATCAGCGGAGCTTGCATGTAAAAATAATCCCGATGCTGCATCAAAAGAGTCATGCAAAGAGCTGCTCCTTTCGACGGCTGCTTTTGCTTCTGAAAATGCAAAATTTTATTCAGCCTTTTGTCGCGGCTATGTTAAGGACGAAGATAAAGAAAAATGTGATGATGCCGGTAAGTTAGTTAGGTATTTCCAATCTCTTAATCAGTAATGGCCTTTGATTAACGATCAACTTCTGATCACTCGTTCAAGCAAATTATAAAAACACCTGTCCCCGTGACTGGTCACGGGGTAAAATGTCTTTGCAAATTATTGACGTGCGCGTCGTTTTGACGGTAAAGTTTACTCTGCTACGGTAAATCCCGTAGCCGGGCGTAGGAACCCGAGTAAATGAAGCGCACAACACGCGCCAGCGTGTTTTTTTGTGTGTAAAATCTGCGTACACCAAATTTATGGTGGCTCAGATGGGGCAGCTTTTAGCTGGCCGGTTTCTTCGTTTACCGGTATTCCTACCCCCGTCTGGGCTACCGCCATATAGAGCGTAGGAACTCTGGTGGTAGCACGACCAATTAAACGGAGTGCATACCATGTTCAAATTCAAATTTGCGGCAATCGTTCGCACAGACAAAAAGTCACACATCCATCATCTTTCCACCATCGCGTCATCTGAACGGGAAGCTCGTCGCCAGTTCGCCAGCCGGTTTGTCCTGGTATTATCTGCCCGTATTCCGGTGCGCGAGGTGGCTGCATGAATCAGGTAAAAATGAACACTGTTGGCCTGCTGGAATCGTTGGATGAACGTCTGGCTCAGGTCTATGCGCTCGTATCATCAGCCCATCGGACAATCTCCAGTTGTGAGGCGTCGATTTATCTCTCAGAAGCAGGGAAACTCCTTCAAATTGCGTGTGAGCTCACACACGAAGCACAGGGTTATTCAGCATCGCTCTCGTCGCAATTGCTGCACGATAAGGAGGCTGAATGAGCGCGTTAGCAGTATTTTCCTTTCAGGAAGAGCATCAGGTTCGTGTAGTGATGATTAACGGCGAACCGTGGTTTGTTGCATCTGATGTGTGTATGGCGGCGGGTATTGATTCTACGGCCATCAGAAAGTTGGATGAGGACGAAAAGGGGCAGGCGAGGTAGACCACACAACAAGGCACCGATAATTCGGTGCCTTTACTGTATGCTTTATCCGAAATATGTCAGCCATGCTAACTGCATTGCTGATATAGGGCTGTTTGCAATGCCGGACCAAGCATAATTCTGGCCATTATAATGAAACTCAACAACGTATGAGCCATCACCAATATTTCTCACGGGCTTAAATACCGGCTTAGATACAGGTGAAGAAGGCGCGGGCGGTTGCTGTTCTTCTACGCTCTCTTCCTCTTCCTCTTCCTCTTCCTCTATCTCAATTTCGTCGTCATCCAGATCGTCATCCTCTGATAATTCATCCGTCTGTTCAGGTATTGCTTCCAGCTCTTCTTCGTCAGGCATAACGATTTCTGGAGAATCTATTTTCAGCTGCCATTGTCCATTTTCGCCAACAAATTGCCCCAGAGCATCAGCAGCAAATTCCAGGTATCGACTAATCATTGTAGGGCTAAATTTGAATGCTCTTAGAGTGCTGTTCGTGATTTTTATAGAGGGGTCCTGCTCTACCAGCTGCTTAACTGTGTTATGCAGACGAACCCCGGCATCTCCTCTGGCGAATCCTGGCATTTCGTCATCAAGCTGCTGCAATGCTTCCAGCCTGGTATTTTCGTTTCCAGTATTTGGCCTCCATGTCTTTGAGAAGTTGGCCAGCTTGAATTGCTTATAGTGTAATTGAGTGTTTTCATCGTCATGGCCTAAAATTTCCATAAAGAAAACATCCTCATCTACGTTTTTCCAACGAGGATCTACGCGGAAAAACATTTCATACGCAATACGGGCATAAATAGCACGACTATCTTTATAAACACGGCGGTCATCTTTGAAAAATGATTTAACCCACGGGTTAAAAGCCTTTGCTAATATGGCATTAATCCGTCCGTTTTCAGAGCGTGTGTCGTTATCTCCATAACCTTTAACGACATCATCAAAATCAGATGCTGCTGGGCATGAGCGAAGTACATTTATTAAATAAACAAATGTTTTTGCTTCGCATAATGTATATATTTTTCTGGTTATATCATCAGAAGTTCTTTTTTTTGCTTGGCCTAAAAAATCAACGGTATACTTACCAGAAACAGTAAATGTACCTTGATACATAATCTCAATCATTCGTCTTCCTGACAATGCTGCAAGTGCAAATGCCAAAGGAGCCATACCTGAACGAGTGTTTAGATTATTTAATGTAGCAGGGCTATTTATAATATCGTAAATAGCTTGCATATATTTAGGGTAATCAATGACCACCACGTTACGTTTCTTATTGTGCAGAACGTCCGCCCATCGTTGCTGGATAGATGCGCGTTCGGCAGGGCTTAGTTGAAGATGATAGAGAATCTCATGGTTAACTTTTAGCTGATTCAACTCCTCAAGTAAGGCAGATCCTTGCTGTAGTAATTTATATAAATAATCGCGCTTATCTTTCCAGTTATCGCTAGTTAAATCAGATATGGCGAATTGCCACTCTTTATATTTATTTGATAATTTTAATAACTTATTATGACTTTTGTTATCACCAATTCTGATATTAGATAAATCTTCTGATAAAGGGAGAATTAATTTTAATTTTGCCTGTAAAGCTGACATTCTCTGGCGAATATCGGCAGCAGGTAGAGAAAGCCATGACAATAGCTCCTCATTATATAAAGGATACTTTTCAGATAGGCGATGTATATTTTTTTCAAAGCTATGATGAAGTTTATCATCAAACCGTTTTCTGGCCCTGCTCATATAGGCATTGAATGTGTTGGCTGTAATTCTTTTTTCTAATCCTTTCCCCCTAAACTTTCGCTTGTCATTAAATAATGCATTTTTAAATTTTAATGCAACAGCCTTTATTTTTTTTGTTTTTTCCCCTTGAGGACGGTCAGAGTTATCTATTGACTCAACATCGCTAACAAGTGAGTTTATTAATTCACCGATTTTTACTTTGCTCATCTTTCCTCTCCAGATTATCAGCTCTGATTATCGTAACACAATTTGAGAATAAGATAACTAATAACGCGTTAACTTAGTCACAAACTAACAGAACATAATGACGGATAATAAACAAAAACACAATATCGGAACGTTTAAATTTGTTCCTTGACTTTGTTCTAAAAATCAGGACATAATTCCCCATTATACGCGCGTATAATGGGGAATTATGTTTCGTTGTGTTCTTGATTAATGTTCTCATTTGGTGTAATGTTCTCATATTATGTACTGCTTTATTTAGCATTGGTTTTAATTCTTTATTTATGTTCTTTATTGTGTTTGTATCATTACTTGATTTTTATGTTCTCTGTTTATGTTCTCGTATTGGTAAGATTGGGAGAACTAATAGAGAAAACGTATCTCATTGATGATTCTTATCATGTTTCCCTAGTTTTACATGATTTCCTTTCTTTAAAAAGATAATAAATATCAATTAGTTATGATTATATCGTTGTTCGTTTTATGCATTTCGGGAGGGGAACAAAAGATGATTTAGCTCAAATATTCACCTTTGCGTTTTTCGTTTTGCTTTGCCTTTTTCATGCAAATTTGCTAGAAATAAGCAAAGATTTAATTATTAAGCAAAGTTACAAGCTGGAGATGACAGTATGTCTTTGAAAAAGTTATTGCAAGATTGTGTTACGAGAGGTCAAGAAATGACCCAAGCAATTGCAATCGCTCAATTCGGTGATGATAGTCCTGAAGCTCGGCGTATCACCCGCCGATGGGGTATAACTGAAGTAGCAGATTTAATTGGTGTAACTCCTCAAGCAATTAGAGATGCTGAGAAGAGCGGGCGTTTACCTGCACCTGACTTTGAAATGAGAGGAAGAATTGAACGTCGTGCTGGTTATACCATAGATCAAATCAACAGTATGCGAGCAGTTTTTGGCAACCCAAACCAACGACCACAAGATAAAAACCCTGTTGTGCTTGCCGTTATGTCACACAAAGGCGGCGTTTATAAAACATCGTCTGCGGTACATCAAGCTCAATGGTTAGCATTACAAGGTCATCGTGTTCTTTTGGTTGAAGGTAACGATCCTCAAGGCACGGCCTCTATGTATCACGGTTATGTTCCTGATTTACATATCCATGCCGAGGATACTTTACTGCCATTTTACTTAGGAGAACGCGATAACGCTGAATATGCTATAAAGCCAACATGTTGGCCTGGGCTAGACATTATCCCTAGCTGCCTAGCTTTACATCGTATAGAAACAGATCTCATGCAATATCATGCTCAGGGTAAATTGCCTCATCCTCCACACCTTATGCTGCGCGCAGCTATTGAATCAGTTTGGGATAACTACGATGTTATCGTTATAGATAGTGCTCCGAACCTCGGTACAGGAACCATTAACGTTGTTTGTGCCGCTGACGTTATTGTTGTTGCTACACCTGCAGAATTATTTGATTACGCTTCTGTTCTACAGTTTTTCACAATGCTTCTCGATCTATTGGAAAGCGTTGACCTAGGTGGATTTGAGCCAACCGTTCGCTTACTTCTGACTAAATATAGTCTCACTACAGGGAATCAATCACGATGGATGGAAGAACAAATAAGAAATACATGGGGATCAATGGTATTACGTCAGGTTGTACGCGTTACCGATGAAGTAGGTAAAGGCCAGATAAAAATGAGAACAGTATTTGAACAAGCAGCAAACCAACGTTCAACATTGAATGCATGGAGAAATGCTGTTTCTATATGGGACCCTGTTTGCCGAGAAATTTTTGATGATCTAATAAAACCTCGCTGGGAGAACGAATAATGAAACAGCGCTCTCTTCTAAAAAATGCTCCAGATATTAATCGCATTATGAGTAATAATCATCATGCCCCTGAACATCAGCCCGTATCACCTATGGTTGGTGATTTAAAACGTCAACTGAGTTCATTAACCGGTAACAGCATAACTTTGCCAGTATGCGGACGTAATGTTAACTTTAAGTTAGAGACAATTCCCGCAGATAAAGTTGAAATGGCAACAATGGTATGGCTAGGTAATGAACGCGATCAAGATTTATTAAATGAATCCTCTCTAGCCGATTTAATCCCATCTTTTCTAACGTCTGGACAACAAAATCCAGCTTTCGCCAGAAAAGTGTCTGGAATCGTTGAAGTCGCTGACGGCTCACGTAGAAGAAAAGCAGCGATATTAACAGGATGTGACTATCGCGTCTTAATAGGTGATCTCGACGATGAACAGATGCATTGGTTATCCCAAATTGGTAACGATTATAGGCCTATTAGTGCATACGAAAGAGGAAAGAGATACTTACGCAAGCTAAATGACTTTGATGGTAACGTTAAAGCATTAGCCGAGGCTGAAAATATAGACAGAAATATTATCACTCGCTGTATTAATACAGCTGGTCTACCAAAAGATATATTAGCTATCTTCAATCATCCAGGAGAACTGTCAGCTCGTGCTGGAGATTCTTTGTTTAAGGTCTACAAAAAAAACATGGCTGCCATGAGCAATGCTGCTCATCATCTTCTGGCAATTAAAAAAAACGGCGAGGATTTAGAAGCTTCACGGATTATACAAATATTATCTGACTCTGTTCTGGTTGGCGACGAGGAAAAAACAAAAGACGAGAAAAAATATGGGGAAGGGATCACGGCTAGATATAAAGGTAATTTTGTAACTATAAAAATTGATAGCCGAAAAATATCTAAAGAAATACTAAGCAGAATTGAGTTGTTACTAGAGGAACAATCTACTGATAATTAAGAAATATCCCCTGCATTGCAGGGGATATTGATTTATGGTTGACTTGGCCACTCGATATCTGGAGATAGTGATGTATCAACACGATTCAACAACACCCGATACTTTTTCCAGGCTTCCAGCAACGGGGTTTCTTCCTCCGTTGCATATACAGCTCACCTTTTTTCACCCACGATAAACCAACAGCCAGACCAGCAGACACGCCACCACCGGCACAGCAAAATCCATCAGG
>OATO01000126.1_pt1 | contig 46230 bp, 63 predicted proteins | sample 1495011 | NCBI WGS metagenome assembly OATO01 (sample SAMEA2579961, study PRJEB22360) | human gut metagenome | biome: human gut; feature: human-associated habitat; material: faeces | place: Denmark | collected 2008/2010 | reverse complement strand
GCGCGCACCGTGAAAACTGTGTGGGGGCCTTCGCCGCCATTGTTGAGTCCGCCTATGAGTGATGTGATTGCGTTCCAGAGGCCAGTGAGTTGGCTTTTGAGGCTGGCCGTCGCCGAGGCGAGCATCTGGAAGCCGGGGATGTTGGAGATCGTGTCGCCAAGATTTTTGAGTTTCGCCTGTGTGGCGGGTATCGCGTTCTCGAGACCTTGTTGGAGTGCCGCTCCGACTTTTTGCAGGGTTGGTGTGACGGCTGCGGTGAATGTGTCGATGAGTGGGATGGCTTGGTTGAACAGGCCGCGTAAGCCGTCGAGGACTGGTGTGGCGGCTGTTTCTCCGAGTCGGCTCAACGCGGCTTTCACGTTGGCCAGGGCGCCGGTGAATGTGGTGCCTGCGGATAGTGCGGCGCCGCCTAGGCCTTCCTGCATGGCGTCGGCGAAGGTTTGGAAGTCGATTTTGCCGTCCGAGACCATGTCGGACACTTCGGCGCTGGTCTTGTTCAGATGCTTGCCGAGCATTTGGAGGACTGGGATGCCGCTCGACATGAGCTGGAGCATGTCGTCGCCCTGGAGTTTGCCTCGGGCGGCGACGGAACCGAAGATCATGCCGATGTCGGTGAGGCTTCTGCCGCTGATCTGCGCGGTGTCGGCCACGGTCTTGAGGACCTTGGTGAGCTGGTCGCCTTCCTTGATGCCGGATGCTGACAGGCTGGCCGCGACGGTCGCGGCGTCACCCAATCCGAACGCGGTGCCCTTGACGGAGGCGAGCGCGTCGTTCATGATTTCGGTGACGCTTGCGCTGTCGTGGCCGAGGCCTTTGAGCTTGGCTTGCGCGTTCTCGATGTTGAGGGCGCGGGTGAAGCCGCCTTTGGCGGCCAGTGCGGTGATGCCGCCTGCGATGGTGGCGATCGCGCCGGTGCCGACCTTGCCGATTTTGCCGAATGCTCCGCCGATCTTCGAGATGAGGGTGCTGGAGCTTTTCTTGGAGGCGTTGTTGACGGCGTCGCCGATGTCGCCTTCGATGCTTTTGCCGAATCCTTTGCCGGATGGTTCGACGTGGACGTATGCGACGCCGATGTCCTGTGCTGCCATCGTGTTCCTTGCTGTGTGTCGGGATTCCGATGGCGGTCGGGATCAGAGGTCGTCGTTGATGTGGAAGTAGGCTTTGAGCCGTTCCCTGTCCTCGCGTTGCCGACGGGTGAGGCTGTGCGTCGGTGTCGGCTGGCGGAGGGGATCGTGCCCGTGGTCGAACCATGGGCGTTTCTTTTGCTCGGGAGCGGTCAGCCATGCGGCCTGTTCGGCTCCGTCTGGCACGTAGACGGCGTTCTGCAACGCCATCCACGAGTGGCTTGTGTGGTCCTTGAGGATCTCGCGGGTCAATGCCCATGCGAGTCCCCAGTCGGTTCGCGGGCGGGCTCCCTCAATCCATTCCTGGAAGCGTACGGGCCTGTATATCTGCCCGTACGCGCGTATCCAGTCGTAGGCTAGTGCCGCGCGGTGGTTGTTCCAGAGGTGGGCGAGGTAAACGCTTTTGGGTCCAGTCCGGATTCCTCGGCCCACGCCTTGATGGTCGCGGTGAGGTAGGCCATCGGACGTTTGGTCTTGCGCAGCACGTTCCAGAAGTTCGGCTGCATCGTCTGGAAGTAGGCGAGGAACGTGCTCACGCAGGCCGTGGTTTCCTCGTCGGACAATGCGGGCTTGCTTTTGACCAGGAGGATGGCCTGCACGAGTTCGATGGGCAGTTCCGCGTTGTTGAGGTTCGGCAGGTCGAGTTTGACGCCGGCGACCTCGAGGTGCACGTCGGGTTTGAGCTCTTCCGCTTCGGTCAGGTCTACGTCCACGACATGGTATTCTTTGTCGCTCATGTTGGCTCCGTTCTAATGGTTGGCGGTTGAATGGGTGTCCCGCGCGGTCGACCGCCATCGGCCGCACGGGAAGAATCAATGGGTCACTCGGCGTCTTCGGTGACGAGGCCCCACGCGTGGAACTGCTCGCCCTTGTCTCCCTTGAGCATCTTGAACGTCATGCTGAAGTTCATGATCTCGCTGGACTTCAGGCTCACGTCGTCACGGTCGGACACCTTCGCGTTGGTGCCGTACAGGAGGAACGGGCGGTCCCGCTGGTCGAGCGCGACCAATACGAGAATCCATTCCTTCTTCAGGCCGGCTCCCTTGATGCTGATGCCGCCGTCGGATTCCACGTCCACGTCGAAGTAGGCGGACACCACGTCCTTGCGTCCCTCCATCGCGGCGAGCTGCAGCGTCCAGTAGCCCGGATCCGTGTCGGACAGGACGATGTCGCCGTTGTGCGCCTTGTAGTCGGTGCTGTCGCCAGGCTCCGGATGCAGTACGGCCCCGTCCTCGGTGCTGTATCCGATTGGTTTCTTGCCGGACGGCGGCGCCCAGTTCACTCCGGTCGGGGCCGTGAACGTGCTGTCGCCCTTGGGGAACAGGAACAGCGCGTAGTTCTTGATCAGACGCACGTTGCCGGCGGTATTGCCGTTGGACACGTACCCATAGTCGGTCGATCCGAGCCCGTCCTGCAGGCTGGTTTCGGATGCCGTCTGTTCGACGGCGATGGGTTCTTCGTTGCTGTCAGACATTCCTGTCTGCACCTCGCTTCCGTTCTGCGTGTGGCGGCACGTCTTTGCTTGTCTTTTCTTGTGTTTTCAGTTCAGGCGACGGATACCTCGAGCAGGAGCACGCCGTACGCGCACACCAGCCTCTTGTCCTCGTCAGTCATGCGTACCGGCCCGGATTCCAGTGACGCGTCGATGAGCGGCGCGACGGTTCCAAGCCCGATGATCTCCCTCGCGATGTCGGCCCACAGGCGTGCGGCCTTGTCCCAGTCGCCCGTATGGTCCTCTCTCATACAGCGCACGCCCAGCCGCAGCCGCACGTATTGGGAGATGGGAGTGCTCATGCCCTGCATGGAGTCGGCCAATGTGGCTTCGGTGAAGGGAGGTTCGAGGTCGTTGCGTTCGATCGTGTCGAACGTCACGTCCGGGAACAGCTCCCGCAGCCTGGGTAGGAGCAGCGGCTCCGTGCGCCGGGGAGTGACCGGGATGCTCATACGCGCATCCTTCCGAGCGTGTCCTCCAATGTGCCGTGTGCCTTCTCCACGGGTGCGGGGCAGAGGATGGCCACGCCGTTGCGGTTCGCGCCGTTATGGTCGCGCACCATGCAGCGGCTGTCGGTGACGGCCTCGTTGGCGGCGTCGCGCATGCGGTCCCGCAGGGTCTCGTTCTTCAATACCTGTTGGCTGAACGCCTTGCGGTTGAATACGAATCTGCATCGTTTGGCCATGCTTATCCTTCCCGTTCGCCCACGGTGATGACGTCGCCGATGTGGCGTCCGTGGAGGTTGTTCCACACTTGCGGCTTTCCTTTGACGGGCAGGAGGATGCCTCTGACTTTGATCAGGTCGGTGGCTTGGATGCCGGTCGGTTGGTTTCCGCGGATGTGGATCGTGTATTCGATGGTCTGCGGGCTGGCGTTCTCCTCGGTCTGGTCGGTGGTGGAGGTTGGCGCGACCATCGCCTGGAACGTGCCGGCGCGGACGGGTTTGCCCTGGATGGGGTTGCCGTCCGTGTCGGTGGTGGACTGGCCGCGCCACACTTCGATGGTTTCCACTAGGACGTCTCCCCCGTTGCCATGTCGACGCTGAACGCGCGCTGAGCGTTGATGCCAAGGATGCGTTTCTCGTCGTCGCGCAGCCAGAGATCGCCGGTGGGCGCTCCGAAACTGTATTGTTCGCTGAAGCTGCCGGTGGTCTGGTTCATCTGCGTGATGCCGCCGGGAATGTCGTACGGGTCGGCCTGCATGATTCTGCGGACGATGTCGCAGGTGATCTTCGTCAACAGTCGCGGCCGTTCGTCGAGGAGCCGCTGCCAGTTCGGGGAGCGTTCCTTGATGTAGTCGGTCACATCCATGAGATGCGTGTCGGCCTTCTCACGTTCATCTTCGGTGAGTTTGTGCCACCTCTGTTCGAGGTCGACGGAGGTGGCGAACACGTCTGGTTCGACAGTCATGTCGGACTCCGTCAGGCGGTGAGCAGGACGAAGCGGTTGATGTCGCGGATACGGAAGCCGACCTCGATTTCGATTCGCACGGCGAACATGTTGTGCTCCCACAGGTTGACCTGCTTGCCGTCGATGGTGATGGACGCCTGGTCGGAGATGCTGGTCTGCAGGCCCTCGACGCTGCCCCATGCGGCGGAGGAGAATTCGCCGCCGACGCCGATGATCTCCTTGGCGGCGGTGCCTTCGGTGACCGCGGGGACGTGCACGCCCTTGGAAATCTGCACAGGATTGCCGAGGATGGTGGACACGTCGGACGAGCCGGTGCCGTCGAGGAACAGTGGTCGTCCGTTGTTGTCGGTGGCCTGTCGCAGGAGGCTTCGGCCCTGGGTGGACATCGCCCATCCGTCGAGGGTGCCGTCCGCCGCGGATACGGAGTCGTCGGCCGCGTTCAGGTTCTTCCACACGTCTTCGCCGAGGCTGATCTTCTTTGCGGCCTTCAATGTGTCGAAGTCCGAGCCCGGAGCGTCGACGAGACCCATGATGGTCTTGTCAAACGTGCGGGCGATGGCTCCCGGACCCTTCGCGACCACTTGGTCGTAGAGAGCGCCGAAGTCTCGGCGGAACTGGTTGGAGAACGGCATGATGACCGCGATGGTGTACGGCAGCATGTCCTTCTTGCCGAAGGTGACGCCGCTCTTCGGCTTCTCCGCACCCTCATTGACCCATGCGGCCTCCGGGTCGCCGATGATGATCGGCACGCGAGCACCGTTGCCGGGCAGTTTCATCTCCGGCACGAGCTGCATGAACGCGCTCTTGTATTTTGCGGTCTGCAAGATCTCCGCCTGGGTTTCAGGGGTGAGGTCTAGACCGTTGCTTTTTCGGGTCATTGACGGATCTGCCATGACTCATCCTTTCATTAAGTGGCTGATGGTTGGGTTACAGGAGCGTGTTCTTCATGGCGTTGGCGAAGTCCTCGCGGCTGGAATGTTTCGGCTTGGCCTGTCCGGTGCGGGCGCTCTGCTCCGCGACGATTCCGCGGGATCTCATGCCGGCGAACACCTTCATGAGTCTTTCGGCGTAGTCGCCGATCTGCTTCTCATCGTCGCCGACGAGGACGCTTGGATCGTTGATGCCGTGTTTGGCCGCGACCTCGACACGGATTGCGGAGAGCTCTTTCTCATGTTCGGCCTGTTTGGCTTCGTTTTTGAGCTTCTCGTTCTCTTCGAGCGCTTTGGAGAGTTTCGATTCGAGGTCGGCGGTGTGGCCGGCCTTCTCCTTGAGTTCCTCGTAGTCGCTTTTCCTGCCGCGTTCCCTGCCGAGACGCTCGTTGATTATGCGGTCGACTTCCTCCTGGGTGAAGGTCTTCGGCTTCGCGTCGTTCACGTCCTTCGTGGCCGGAGCGTGCTGTCCCGGCTCCTGCTGGCCGTCAGCGTCGGTCTGATTGTCTTCTGCCATGATTGGTAGCTCCTTTTGTTTGGTTTTCCACGCCTGACGCCGGCGAGTGGGCGGCCATTCTTGTTGGTTTCGCGCATGGCTGCGCCCCGCCCCATCGCTGGGGTGTGAAAGGTAAAAGAAAAGCCATCACGTTTCGACGTGATGGCTTTCTGGGATTCAGAGATTTCCTAGCGCTTTTCTTCGCGCGTATTCGGACCTGAGTTCGTCGGTCGACACATAGTCGCCGACGGACCAGCGCTTCTTTCCTTCGTTCCTGACCCATTCATATTCGTCCTGCGGCATGGAGATGTCGCCATACGTGCGTTTGATTTCCGCAAGATGGCGCTCATCGGTGACTTCCTTCAAATCACCGGGCATAAACGTGAAGCGGTCGGAACGATCCATAGGCTCAATCATAGCAGTCTCAGATAAACGATCGGTCTGCCGTCGGATGCTCCAAGCCCTTCGAAACGAAGAGTCCTTCCTCTCGGCAGGAGAATTTCGTATTCTCCCGGATGCTGAGTGATCGGCTCCACATACACGCCGGCGCTTCCCGGCGGTACCAGGATTCTTGTGGCGATGCGGTCTTCCCCATCAATGTCAATGCCTCCCTCCTTGATGCTGGTGGCCATGTAGCCGATGTGTTCGAAGGTGCGACCGGTATTCAAATCGAAAAGCGACTCCATGTCGTTGACGTGGAACGTCGACAACCGCATCTGCCTGTCGACCGTGAAACGTTCTCGGGTGATATGGTCGGATATCGCTTCGTCGATGCATTCGACCTGATGGATGACGTCTTTCGACGGGTTTCGTCCACCGAACAGGTAGCCGTTGATACTTTTATAGCTGTCTCCGGTCCAATCCATCAAAGCCGCGATCTTCTCGTCGTTGGAGAATCTATCTCCAGGCATCCTGACGCTGTAATCCGACAATCTCGATAGTTCGGAAGCATTGATCGGAATCGATTTGCCGCTCCATCGAATCGTCGGTTGGGCAGTCACGCCATCATTGACCTCATCGTGATAGATGCGTCTCAATTGGGCTAGCGTGTCACGCCAGTCGCCGTCATCGCCGGCCGCGGCCTTGGCTGCCTGGTACATTTCACGATACTTGTCCGGATCGTATCCTTTGAGTTTGCTGCTGCCCCAGCTTGGCACGATATCGCAATCGCAGTCCGTATGGTATTGCATCTGCCGTCCGGCGGTGTCCTCGCTCAGGTAGGCGAAGCCACGCGAGGCGAGCATAAGGCAGAACGCGCATGTCTTAGCCCCTCGCGGCACACGCGCCCAGCGAGGCTTGGTGGGATCGTTGGCCACAGCCCTCTGCATGGTCAGCCGCCCGACGGTCTGAATCAGATTCTGCACGTATTCCAGCGCCTGCTCCTCGTCAGCGAACGTGGGCCACAGGTCGTCGATGGTTATTCCGGCGTTGTTGTGAACGGCTCCGTTTTCATCTGGAATGACATCCTTGTAGTGCAATCCCATGAAGTCGGTGTTGTTGAAACCGCCTTCCATCTGCCAGACCGCGCGGTCGGCGGTGATGGAAGGCGGCTCGTATTCCGGCATATCGATTCCGCCGTACTGCGCCCACAGGTCGCGTACGTGGCCGTAGTAGTCGGATGCGAGCCTGCTGGCGGCGTCGGCATACCGGTTGATCTCCGCTTTGATGAGCTCCTGGCTTTCACCGTCCCAGACGAGGCCCGAGACACTGTTGCCGGCCTCCTTCTGCAGGCGGCTCATGGTGTCCGTGTAATCCTCGTACAAATCATTGAGGTCGAGTTCAAGCCTTCTGCGTCGTTCCGGCGGCAGGTTCAGACTGTTCGGGCTCATTTCCGCCGCCTTCCGGTAGTTTGAGGCTGACCGGCGTCATGCCGGTGAATTCAATGCCTTTCAGTCCAAGCATCGATGCCGCGGATTCCGGTGTCACCCCGGCTCTGATCGCTACTCCCAGTGCGTCGAAGCTGTCCTTCAGCCCCCCCCCCGCAACAGTTGATTGCGTGGAAGCGTCGGTCTGGCTTTCCCCGTCGTCCTGCGTCTGCTCAGTCTGTTGGCGCATGCCGCGAATCTGGTCGAGTACCTGTCCGGCTTGAGCCTTGCGCTGGTCGGCCTTCAGCCGGACGATCTCGCTTCGGCTCAATCCGGCGCGTGTCATGCCGACCTCGCTGTTGGCGAACGAGTCGATGCTGCCGGCGAGTTTGCTGAATGCGTCGGCGCTCATGGAGCTTGACGGAGTGTTGGGGTTCTTCCAGTCGACCTGCAGTTTCATCAGCTCCTCGTCTGACACCGATGGGTCCTGCATTCGTGCCACGAGGCGTGCCGCCTGCAGGATCGATTCGCCGAAATCGCGGTCGCAGTGGCGCGCCTCGATAATCAGGTCCTCGCGTTGCGCCTCGGTCGCGTCGGCGGACGTCGGGTTCGCGTCGGACACGATGCCTAGCGAGCTGGCTGGAATGTTCATCGCACTGGCGAACATCGCCGCCCAACTTTTCAGCATCGTCAGATGCGGGTCCATACTCGACGCGGCCAGTTGCGTCACGGTCGGGGGCTGCCCGTCGATGTCCTTGCTGATCATGTTGTAGCGACCCATATAAAGCTTTAACGCGTCGTCCGTGCCCAACGAGGCGAGTTCTTCGGAAGTGCCTGTCAGCAGGATTTTTGGGAACGCGTAGAATTCGGCATTCGCTTCGGCGCGCACGATGGTGCGGTTCGCGCCGTCGATGATGGCCATAGCGTCCCGGCTGATGCGGGAGCGTCCGAACGGTTTGACCTCGGTAGCCTTGTAGGCGAGGCGGAACACGCTGCACTCGTTGTCGATGGTGGGTTGCTCATCGTCCACACGCCACCAGTAGCCGAGACGGCGCTGCACGCTGATGTTGCGGTCGGGCATGTAGAGCACGAGTCCGGTGGCCTCGTTGTTGTCGTCAACGTCGGTGATGGCCATGCACGCCCTGACCCGCCGGTCAGGGTAATCCCAGACGGCGGCCGAGCTTTCCGCGGTATGCGTGCGGATGAGCGGTCTTCCTTCGAAGTCCCGGACGACGCTGAGGAACGAACAGCCGTGAATGAGCGCAGTCTGGATGGCCTGCTGCAGAACGCTAGTGAATCCGATGCGGCTCATGAAGTCCTGCAGTTCGAATGGGTCGTCCACGCCCGGCGAGACGAATCCCTCGAACACGCAAAGCTCGGCGAGCATATCCACAGCCTTGCGTGCCCACCCAAGCGGCGTGTAATGATCCTTGATGGACTTCGGCACAGTCAGTCCAAAATCAACCAGTGGCTCCTTGGCCTCGTAGTAGGCGGTGAGTGTTCGGTTGCGGCTCGCGTGGCGCGTCCATACCTCGGCGAGTTCGCGCAGCAGCGCGTTCTCCTCACCGGAGAGTCCGTCGATGTGCGTCGGCACGACGAGTTTCGGCACCGTTCCGGCTCCTCCCGTAGGTTTCCACCCGTCCGGCGCTGCCGTTGTCTGGATGTCGCTCATTTAGATTCCTCCGATGATCTGTCGTCTTCCGGGATGTCGGAGCGTCGTGAACGCCCCGTACAGGGCGAGCGTGGTGGACACGAGCGGCGTGATGTCGACATCACTGCCGAGTTTGTTCCAAGCGATCGCGCCGGACTGCCCCAATGGGCGCGTGGTCGCGCCCTTGACGGCTGCGGCCAGCTGCGGCTGGTATTCGTCCCGCGGGTGCTTCAGCGTTCCGGCTTTGAGCATGTCGAGGAACCGGCCGCATGCGCGGCCCATCTCCTGCATGTTCGTGACCGTGACCTTCACATGTGCTTTCTTCAGTTCCGGCAGCAGGCTCATGGCGGGCGACTGCGCGTCGATGACCACGCTGGCGGTCTTCGGCCAATGTTCGGCGAGCCAGTCCACGGCCCACATGGTTCCCGCCTGCCGCGCGTCCTTGATGTTCGCCATCTGGATGATGGCCGAACCGTCCGCGTATCGTAGCGCGGCTCCGATGGTCAGCACGCTCCTGTCCGGAGGCATGTCGATGCCGAAGCTCATCGTGCCGCCCTCGGGCACGTCGTCGATGGCCGCGGCCTTCCACAGGTCGGGGCTGATGGCGTATGCGGTGGCGGTCTCGTCCCATATGCCAAGCGCCTCACGACGGAATGAATCGTCCGACAGGTTGTTGCGCATGCGCATGATTGCCTGTTCGCTTGTACGTTTCGGATAGCTGGGATTCGCTTTAGCCCACTGTTCGCGGTCGTCCGAATCCGCGTCCTTGTCGGCGGCGAGCTCCACGTAGAGGAGGTTTCCGTCATGGTTCAGCGCGTGCATGCGTTTCTCCGTGAACGCCTCGCACTGGTCTCCCGGCTTGGGTGGATTGCCCATATACACGACCAGGGGGTTAGGACTCGTGTTCAAAACCGGAATCATGTTGTCCATCGCGCGCACTGTGAGGATCTGCGCTTCGTCGAACACGGCCACGTCCACGCTGTGCAATCCTCGGCCGAAGCCGTTTTCGCGGGCGCCGAACATGATGCGGCTGCCGGACGTGAACGTGATCTCCTGTTGGCCGTTTGCTCTGCGGATGCGTTCCACGTACCGGCCGAGCACTGGATTGTGCTCCATCTCGCACATGTCCGCGAATGTCTCGTCGCTGGTGCGCGTATGGTGGGCGGTCCAGATGGCTTTCAGGTTCGGTGTGAGTATCGCCTTGAGGAACAACGCGGTGCCGACGGTGAAGGTTTTGCCGATCTGCCTGCAGCTGGACAGCACGGCGCCGTCCGCGCCACACGCATACTTGCCTTCCGCGTTCTTGGCGAACAGAAGCCACAAGAAGCCCTGCTGCCACAAGTCGAAACGGATGCCGGCCTTGCGCGCGGCTTTGTTGATTCGCGTGAACTCGCTGCCGACGATGCCTTCCGGCTGGCGGAGGACCTTGGCGATTTCAGACAATCGACGCTCCGACATCGTCCGTCACCTCGTCTTCCTCATCGTCCAGCAGGTCGGTCAGACCTCCGCCTTGGAGCGCTTCGATGCGTTCGCATACGTCGATGAGCTGGCGGCTGATCGCAGGCAGTGCGTTTGCCGGTGTGGACGTGTCATCCATGGCCTTCTGCAGTCGGTCACGGTTGGCGCGCAGCATGTCCAGCATGCTGCCGTCCATCATCCTCTCGAAGCTCCGCTGGTCGAGATCCCTTTCCGGCTTCTGTTTCGTTTCCACGGCTTTGACGGGCGGCTTACCGTTCCGGTCCTGTGCGGGCCGATTCTTTTTCCGACGCCGATAGTCTTTCTGCCTGCATTTCGCGGAGCAATATTTCTGTTGGCTGCCCTTACCACTTGGCCTAAATTGCTTACCGCATACTTCGCAAATCATTGCGTTTCCTTCATTCCAAAACCAGTGAGGAACCCGAGTTCTTCGCGCAATCTTGTTGCAGCAGCTTCCGCCCGTGCAAGCGTCTTGAATGGACCTCTCTTGTATGCCTTCCTATTCTTGATAACCTCAACTTGCCATGCTTTTCGATCGTTACGCCAGTAGACACCACGGATTCCGGATTTGCTGTTCTTATTACAGGAAACACGATATTCGGAATTTTCCTGAACCGTTACTGTTCTCAAATGGTCTGGATTAACGCATGAACGGTTGTGACAGATATGATCAATCACCATCCCATCTGGGATAAACATGTTATGAGTCAATGCATATGCGAAGCGATGTGCCGGAACGGACGTCTTTGCCAGACGGAATGTGCCATATCCCTTTGGGTGATGAGCACCGTTCCATTCCCAACATTTACTAGGGTCAGTGCTTCTGAAGTATTTATTAAATCGTTCTATGTCAGATGCTGACGCTTTGAAAAAGGCCATATTCCGCCTTTCATTCAACGTATGCGTAACACAATTCGTTACGCTTAAATTTCAAGAGAAATATCGGCACTGCACCCGAGGTTGCCGCAGGGTGGCACACCCGGGGTCCCCGCCCTGGTATCGGGTCAGATGCCGAACGTTCTGAACGGCATCGAACTTGGTTTGATGGTCTGCTTGCCGGCCAGCAGCGCTCGTGCATGTTCGTCTGTCTTGTCGCTCTTGAACCTGTTGCAGATGCGGTGCGTGAGCCTGCAGTTCGCGAAGCTGTATGGATCACCGCCGCGTGAGACTGGTATGAGTTCGTCTACTTCGGCGCTCATGGGATGCGGCGACTTCAACGTCTTGTCGACGGGCCGTCCGCAGATGGCGCACGTGTCGTAGGCGGCGAGCACGCGCCTGCGCAGCATGTCCCTGCGATGCCCGTTGCTCCGGCGCGGGTTACTCCTTGACGCCATCGTCGAACACCTTGCGGAACGCGATCGCCGCCCGGTCGAGAAGCCGTTCGAACTTCTCGGCATCGAACATGGCGCACTCGCCCGGCTCACCTGACAGCGGGACGGGCACGCTCATCGTGGCGAGCTGCCTGTCCGCGTTGTCCGTGATTCTCAGCGTGATGGTGGGCGGCATCATGCACCTCCCTCTGGTATGCGAAAGCCCCGCACAATGACGGGGCTTAAGTTAGGCTTTCAGCGTGTAGAGTCGTTCCCGTTTAAGGCGGGTGGCACTTCGTTCACCTGTACATATGCCGAGTACAGGGCCGGTAGCGAAACCAATACGCTCGTGGCCACATGGCTGCTGAATAGCAGGATAAGCGCGGTGCATACATGGTGCGACCATTCAGGTATCGCTGGCGTATCAGGCAGCGTTACGATCATTCCGACAATGGTCAGTATGACGGCAAATATCGCGCTATAGGCGCCGGCGAGGATGTGCGACGCGGATGAGTCGAGCAGCCATCGTTCCGGTCGGTGTGCGTCATCGTCCTTGGGGTTCTCCTTGCAGATCGATTCCCTCCACGCGGCCAGTTGGCCGAATGCCGCGATGAGTGCGCCGGCAAGAATTCCAAGCATAGACAGCAAAGTGTCGGAAGAATCGATGTTCAGACCGAACATGAAGGTGGCTATGACGGTGCAGCATGGAAGCGCATACACCATAAAGGCACCGACTATTGAGATCTTCCCCGGGGTGTCATCATCTGCGGTGTATGCCTTTAGAGCCTTCCATTGCCCTAGATAAATCGCATAAGGGGATGCTGCTGCGTGCATATGCTTGCCCCCTTCCGGTTAAGCGGAACCATCATTTTACACCAAACTGACATGGGGGATGTTGATCCGTTCGGCTTGTGACAGAATCTTCAATCTGTGATCGGCTTCGTTCCACAGGTCCTGCAACGAGCTTCCTTCCGGGAGCGTATACGTAAACAGCCTTCCCACCGTCTCTGCCGAGACCGTTACAGAACTGTTGTTCTCGGAAAACGTGATCTGCCCGTCATCCCATTCGCCATTATCTTTGATGTATCCCTCGGGGAAGATCGCAGCCACTGCCTTTCCCCCGTCCTTGTTGTGCATGTCATGGTTATGGGAGAAATTGTCAATCCATTGTCGAAGGATTTTCATAGCGGCATCTTTCAGCCCCTTCTTGGATAGCCTGGCTGTCACTGTGATGTCTTCGCCTATACGTCGTCCATTCGCGACCCCTTTTGACTTCAACGTGAGAGATTCGACGTTCGTCTCGTCGGTGACGGCAGAGAACCGCTCAGCATCTATCATCGGTTTGCTCCTGAAGCGGTACCATGCATCCTTTTCGATAACACCCTCTCCGTCAACGATACTTATTTTTAAGTGGTATGCATATGCGATGTTGTCCAACAATCTTGTCCCGGCTTCCGAACGACCACGAATCTGCGAGACCATGTAGAAAGTTGATGATTCTTCAGGGAAAGCCAGACGAACAACGAATTCATTCCCCGTCGCGCGATCGCCGATGGATTCCGACTTTCCATCGGAAGAAACCAGATAATCCCTGTCACCGTAATGTCCGCTCGAGACAACGGCTTCAATGACGCGATCTCTTCGCCTATATCGAAGAACCGTGATATACGGGTCACCGCCTTTGGGATTACGACGCTCAAAATCTTTAGGATGAAGAAGCGATGCAGGTTTCCCAATCATCGTCTGATTTTGCAACTCAACCAGCACTTCTTCGACGAAATCAATAAGCTCCGCTCCTCCAAAAGAATGGTCCGCCCCGATCGGTTTACGACCACGCCCCAGAAACGTATCCACTCGAAAAAGACGAAACGCTACCTTTTGCGCCATATTCTCGCTCCCCAGCTTGAACGACATCGGTGTAGTTTGCGGTTGTTACCACAGATTCTACACGCGGCCGGGAATCATGGCGCTTCGGGTGCTGGGGATTACCCGGAGCGTCATGGAGCGGATGGCGCAGGATTCGCACCTGCGGACCCGTCAAGGTCTCCCGCTTAGCGAGCGGGTGCATTCGGCTGCTCCGCCAACCATCCCGGATATGAATCGAGGGCCTGAACGTGATTCACTGGCATGATTCAGACCCTCTAATCCACTGACAATTTTGCGTTGCACTTTCGATTTTGTCAAATCGAGTCGCGTCGCATGACCTGTCCATGCACGTCGGAAAGCCTGTACAACGGCTGCCCCTTCACGTTTTCACCAACCGGTTGGAGCCTGCCGCGCTTGCGCCATGAGCGAATCGTGTTCGCGTTGCACTGGAATCCGCATTCGCGCAGCAGTTCCGCACACTCCCCCGCCGTGAACGCCCTGCCCGATTCGATGCACTCCCGCAGGAAACCCAATCGCACATCGACCACGCGATAAGCGTTGCCGCACACCGGACAATCAACGCTCACCGCGCCGACCTCCGCACTCAGCTCCACTCCACACAGAGGATTCAGGCACCTGCCGATGCCGTGCCTGGATGGTGGCACGTCGATGATGGCCAGCGTCTTGCGCACCAACCGCTCCCAGTCATGCCAGATCAAACCGATGTCCGGCAGTCGGTTCAACCGCTGGCATGACCAGCATGCCTTGAGCATGTCGACGATGGACGGGACCGCGATGCTTGTGGCCCATGGCATGGCCGGCGGCGCATACAATCGACACCACAACGCCGTCACCGCATCCTCGATCTCCTGCAGATGGTCAACGACCGAGAGTCTGATCGGCGTGGGCGCGGACTGCAGGTTGACACGTCCAGGCTGGTGGCCTCCGTAATGCGCCGTCGAATCCAGGAACTCGCGCAGGGCTTGGATCCATGACGGATAGTCGTGGATCCATCCCCTCAAAGCGGTCTCGCACTTGTCGCACATCGTGGCCTGGATACGGCACTCCCCGCCGCACACTCGGCACATGCCGGCGAGCGCTGGCTTGTTTTGTTTGGTTTGTGCTGGTTGTGTCTGGTTTGGTGTTGGTTGGGATTCGTTGTTTTGTTCGTTCATTTGTTCGATTCCCTCCGGCGTGGTAGTCTGGTTTGTGGTAATGCCAGAGCCCGGCCGGAAGGTCGGGTTCTTTGTTTATTCGGTGGCGGAGTCCTGTTTTTCGAGGTGGACGTGTTCGATCTTGGCTCTATGGCGGAGCAGATTGGCGTATTCATCCATGACATCAAGCTGCCTGCTCAACAGGCTGATCGGACAGACGGGCTCGAAGTCAAGCGTGCCATCCGCATACCGCTGCAGCATGCCCCTGAGCCCGCCGGCACGAGCGGTCAACTCACGGTATTCGACGCGCATCCGCTCCTCATAATCGGATCCGTCGGCGCTCGCGGGTTGCGCTTGGTCGGCGGTGGCGAGCACTTCGATGGCTTGGCGCAGGTATCCGTCGTGGATCCAGTCGGGTGCGGTCTGCCATTCCTCGTGGATGATTTCGGTGGAGTCCTTGCGGAGCGCCCATTTGAGTCCAAACAGGCGTTCGGCGACGGCTTCGGTGCGCGCGTCGATCGGCGGCAGTGGCGGGTCGAGTGTTTCCTCGCTCATTGTTCCGGTTCCTTTCCGTGGGATGATTTATGGCCGGTCTTCCAGATGCTGTGCCAGAACAGCCAGATCATCCAGGCTGGCACTTCGGCCCAGATGGTCAGGTACGGCGAGACGGCGTAGATCTTCCACCACCTGCCGCAGATGACGCAATGCTCTATCCTGCGCAGGCTGACCTCGTATTGCGCCGGACCGATGCCATTGCTCGCGCAAATGAATATCCCGACCGCGCTCCGGCACGCATGCGGCGAGCGCCGTTTGTTACGACTGATGCTGTTCATCATTCCGCCTCCTTCTCAAGGATGTAGACGATTGTCGGCGGGAATGATGGCTCATAGCATATGTTCGGCTCCACCTCGTACTCGCCTTTGCCGCCGAGTCCCGGCAACACGTCGGTGCGCATCACGCTCCATCCGTCGGAAAGCAGACCGGCGAGCGCTTCCGTATTCTGCAGCTTCAGCGTGTACACGTCTCCGCTTGCCGCGTACATAACCGGCACTACCTTAAATTTCCTACTCACCGCTCCGTCTCCTTCTGCTCGTCCAACCACTTCTCAAAAAGCCGGTAAATGTCCAGCGAGATGATCCTCACCGGCTGGAACTTCAGCCGTCGCATGCAGTCGGCGCACACCTCGGTGACTGTCTTCGCCTGACCGCCATAGATGAGGCCCACGGAATAGACAGGACTCGAGCACCACCGGCCGCACAGATCGCAGGTGTGTATGTCCATCGTGACCAACTCGTCACGCTGCGGCAGGAACGGATTCTCCGTATCCCTTTCCTCCACGGCATCGGCGAGCGCCTTTGTGATCTCATCCTTGGCGGTGAGGTAGGTGTGATACCGGATCGACGAACTCTCATAGAGCGGCTGGTTGCCGTCGCGGGATGCGGCGCGCACTGCCGCGAGTTCCTGGTCGATGAGTTTGTCGAGCGCGCTGATGGCGGTGTCTGCGTCCGTGTTGTTCATTGCTGTCTCTTTTCCTTGTCGTGTTCCGCCACACATCTGAGCAGGGTGTTGATGGTGATTTCGACCACTTAGCGTTCCTCGTCGTCTTCCGGCGCGATGTATATGGCGCCGTCCTGGATTCTGATTTTCATCGTGGTTCCTTGTCCGCGCCGCTCACATGGCTCCAGTCGCATGTGACTCCGCTTTTGCCGTAGGTGCCGGCCGTGATGACGCAGTCGACCTGCCGTGTGTCGGATAATGTGACGGTGCAGACCCTGATGCCGCTTTGCGAGGCGGAGCATATGACGCCCGTGTCGGCGGCGTGCGCCGTGGTCGATGGTTTGGCCGCGCTCCCGCAGCCCGCGAGCGCGGTGCAGAGGGCGAGTGTGGTGGCGGTGAGGGCGGCGCATATGGTGTTTCTCATTGGTTTCATTCCTTTCCGTAGATGGCGAGGCTTCTGATGCCGTCGCTCATGCTGTTGGAACATGTGTTCGGATCGTGGGCGATGATGTCGTTTCCGATGCCCTGGAAGCGGAGGCTGGCGGTGCCGTCCGGATGTCGGATGAGTTCGAGTCGTCCGTCGATGATGACGTCCTGGTCTGTTTGGGCGATGCAGCGGCGACCGATCAGGATGACCGGATCGGCCGACCGCCACTTGCGCAATGGAACGTTGACGCTCACCGCGGCTCCTCGCCTTCGTTTCCGCCTTGGGCGTCCTTTCCGGCCGCGTCGTAGCCTTCGTCGTACACGTCGTCGAGCAGCGTCTGGAACTCGGGAGAGGCGAAGAACGTTCTGATGGCGTCCTTGGCCACGCGCCTCCATGGCTCCTTGCCCTCCATGGGCATCTCGTTCCATGGACGTGGATGGCGGGCCCCGTTGCTATACCAGCGCAGGTAGATGGCCTCGGCCACCTTGTTCTGCGTCTCCAGACCGATCGGAATGGTCTCATGGTCTGCCATGATGGCTCCTTTCAGTATGTTTCCGGCGGTTCCGTGGCGGTACGGTCCGCAATGATGTAGGCGGCGAGCGCGACGCATAGGGTGAGGATGATGAGCAGGACATGCAGGGCGAGCCATTGGATGGGGATCCAGTGGTGGAGGCCGTAGCCGATGACCGGCCGGATGATGGCGTGCGGCACGAGCAGCAGCGCGGCGAGGGCGAACAGCGTGGCGAACCAGTCGCCGACGCGGTTGGAGATGCGGTTGATGGTCTGTTTCATTCCGAGGTTCCTTTCATAGTTGGTTTGGTACGGTTCATGGCCTGTTGGCCATCCAGCCGATCAGGATGGCGGCACATAGGAAGATCACTGCTGCGATGTCCATCACCTTGCTGCTTTCGTGGCGACGTATCGGACCGGATGGGCGGAGAGGTGGCGGATGATGCGCGCGTATTGGCGGATGTCGCGGTCGAGGCATGTACCGGTGCGGTGGGCGCTGGCCGCAGGCGTCTCATCTTCCGGTTTCACATCCCAGCCGGCGGCTTCGAGACTGTCGCGGATGGTGGCCATGTCGATGCGGTGGTAGTGCAGCGGGAGGTTCGGGCAGAGTCGGCCGATGAAGTCGAGGTCGAACTGCGGATTGCTGCCTGCCGGATGGAGGGTGAACGACTGCGCGAGGCTGTCGACATATTCCTCGAGCGCGTTCGCCGTCGCCGCTTCCGTATATCCGGCATCGAATGCGTCCTCGAGCAGTCCGTTGGCGCAGTGCATGCGCCACGCCTTGAAGTTCTCATCGGTAATGGAGACGTTTCGTTCCGCCAATCCGATGACGCGGTGGAAACCGCCGACGCACAGCACGCCTTTCATGTCGGTGCAACGCAGTTCCACCTCGAGGATCCTGTCATGGTCCGGGTCGAGCCCCGTGGTCTCCACGTCCATCCACAGCAGCATGTCGGGCTTGTCAAGGGTCATTCCGTGCTCCTCCTGTCGATGTCGAGTGTGGCGACCTCCATGGCTGTCAGACGGGTCGCGGTGCCGTCCTGGTTGAGGCGGAGCCAGATCCCCTGCCAGTCGCGCACCGGGGTGGTGCGCGGATCCGTGCCGAGCGGCACGATCATCCCGAGTCGTTCGGCCTCGGCCACATGCTGGTGGACCCAACCATGGCATCCTGTGTCACCGCTGCCGCACAGCTCGATGATGTTGACTGGGCTGTGCCTCACATCCGGATCCGCCGCGCCGCGCAATTGCCGATGATGGCCGGAACGTCCAGGCCAGCGAGCCGGATCGTGGATGTTCGTCCCGCAGCGCAGGCAATGCCAGCCCTGGCGTTCCAAAGCGATGCGCTTCGAGTCCTCGAACTCACTCACAACGCTCTCCTTCCTGCATCAGGCCGTTGACCAGCACCAGACATGAAGTGCAGTTCGTTCTTAGTCCGGAGGCCATCGCGGCGATGCCGTTATCGGCCTTGCCGTCGGCGAGCGCCTGGAGTTCGATGTTCGCCGCGGTTTCCGCGGTGTCGGTGATGAGTTGGGCGAGTCTGTTGATCTGTTCCTTGGTCATTCGTCTTCCTCCTCGTCTTCTTCCGTGATGGCGGCAACAAGCTGGTCGAGGTGTTCGGTCTCGTCGTCGGATGGCTCATAGCCGAGGTCTTGGAGGATCAGGTAATAGCCGGGGATGCGGCGGCTGACGTTGTCGTCGCCACTCCAGTCCCAGTCATTTGGGCTGATGAACCATTCGATTCTGGCGGTGAGGATCATGACCGCGTATGTCGGCCAGTCCGGTGAGTCGAGGTGCGTGTGGAGTTCCGCGAGCGCCTGTTCCGGTTTGATGCCGGCGATGGCGGCGAACTGTTCCCGGGCGCATGCGGCGTCGTTCCAGGTGTGTAGGTCTTTGGTGAAGCCGGTCGGGTCCGGGTCAATTGTCTGCAGGAGTCCGAGCCTTGCCGTGGTCTCGATGAGCTTGGCGCGCTTGATGGCATGGAGATGGCCGTGGAGCCATGCCATGCGCTTGTCAGCCGTCGTGGCGGCGTATTCCTCGAGCACGTGCTGTCGGGCGTCGCGTTCGGCCTGTTCGGCGGCTCGCTGGGCTTCCTTTTCGGCTTCGGCGGCCGCATCACGACGATCCCAGAGGTATATCGTCTGCGTCGCTTCATGGACGGAGACCGCGTCTGGATTCTGCTTGCGGAGCTCTTCGATGGTTTCTTCCGGAGTGCCCGCGGCGGGGAAGATGGCGCCGGAGTAATTCCATTCGGAATCCGAGAAGGTCTCTCCGGGATCCTCGATGACGTTGAGACCGGTGGTGCCGGTGGCGAGGAGCGCGGAGACATCGGCGAACCACTGGCTCCGGCGATCTTCCACTTCGATGTTGTGGAGGATGTAGTCGAAGTTCGAGGTCCCCGCGGCGTGCGCGAGGCGTTCCTGACGGTCCGGCTGGCCGTCGTATCGTGCGATGGCCATGAGTTGGCCGATGGTGAGCTGGTCGAAGTCGTCGCGTGTCTTCCTGACGTCCGCCTTGATGCTCGCCGCTTTCGCTCTGTCACGCACATAGTCGGCGCTTCGGCCGAGCCTGTGCGCGACGGCGGCGGTGGTGGCTCCGAGGTCGAGCATGCCCTGGATGGCGTCGGCCTCCTCGAGGACGGTGAGCTGTTCGCGCTGGCAGTTTTCGGTGACCATGGCCTCCAACTGCTGCAACGGGTCTAAGTCAAGCACGAAACACGGCACGGCTCCGGTGCCGGCCTGCTTGCATGCGGCGAGACGACGATGGCCGGCGATGACACGATAGCGCTCGCCGTTGGGTACGACGGAGAGCGGCGAGAGCAGGCCGTTGGCTTTGATGCTGGCCGCGAGGTCGGTCACGTCGCCGATGTTTTTGCGTGGATTGTCGGGGTGTGGGTCGATCAGGCTCGTGTTGATGAGCTTGATTTCGTTGTTTTGGTAGTTGCTCATTGCTTCTCCTTGCTGGTTTCTTGTCGGTTGTTGAGTTCGTCTGCGCATGCCTGGCATGCCTGCCACCATTCGCTTGGGTGTCCTTCGCGGAGGCTGCCGGTGTGGTCATATTCGTCTTCGTGGGGGTCCATGAGCTGGTGGACGTGGTTGCAGTTCCAGGTGTGGTTGTGGCGTGGCTGGCTTGTGGCTGGTTCTGGAGCCCAGGTCTGCCATTGGTCGCGGAGCCATGTGGCGAGTCGTGGGACCTGCCGTTGTGGCACTTGGCCGTCGTTGACGGCGCGCTTGTAGCGGCGGACCGCGGCTTGGAGGCGGGCGAGTTGGACTGGGTCCTCGGCGATCGCCTCGCATAGGGCGCGGGCTTCGGTTTCGGTCTTGCGGCCTTTCGCGCCGATGGTGCCGGGGTAGGTTCCGGCGATGGCGGCGAAATGGTCAGGCGTGTCGCCACCGGTTTGCTTCGCCGTGCCGGCGGGAGGGGCCGGAGAGGGTATATCGGTTTCGGTATCGGTATAGGTATCGGTTTTATGCCATGTTTTTGCTTGGCTTTCGTCTAGCAAGTTGCCAGACGTTTCGCTACCGTTTCCGCTACTGTTTTGCTCTCCGTCTGCCTGGCTGTTTGCTAGCAAGTTGCCAGACGTTTGCTTGGCTTTTTGGTTGGCTGCCTTGCGCTTCCCACCCTTGCTTCCGGCTTTGCGGCGGGCCTCGCGCTGCTCTTCGGTCAGCACTCGCGACTCACGGCAGATTCCTTCCGCGTAGACGGGACGCCAGCCGTCGTCGTGGGCTTCCATGAGCCCCATGTCGATGAGCTGCTGGAGTTGTTTCATGGTGCCGCCAGCGTCCTTGAGGTCGATCTTGTCGAAGTGGCCGGGGTAAGCGGTCGGGTCCTTGGCCTGCATCGAGACTCCTTTAGAATGGATGACGCAGAGCTTGACCCACAGTCCCACGGTGGCGAGCGGCAGGCGTTTTATGCGCCTGTCGTCAGCCATCTGGTCGTCGATGATGAACCACATTCTTCTTCTCCTTCCGTGGTTCAGGTTCCTTTGGGGGTTTAGCCGATCTCGCCAGTGTTCGGGTTGATGGATGCCTCCACGTCGCCGTCCTCCGCGTCGAGGCTCCGGCGCAGGTCGTCGATGAGGATCATCTGCCGTGACGAGGCGGGTTTCGCGCACATGCTCTCCATGGCCAGACCGGCGTCCAGGATGCGCTGGGCGAGGTCGGCGCAGTCGTACACGACCTCGGTGATGGCGTGCATGCCGCCCCACTTGTCGATGTGCTCCTTTTTGGTCTTGGTGTCCATGCATGCGCGGCATGCCTTGAGCACGACGGCCGCGGCCTTGGTGACCTGCTGCGTCTTGCCGATGAGGTCGATGAGCAGGTCCGGTGTGGCTTCCTGCGGGATGAGCGCCTGCTGTTCTGTGGCTTTCATTGATGCTCCTTGTCCTTAAAAGTCCGGCTCGCCGTCGGCCTTGCCGAATTCTCCGAATGATGACTGGCCGTCTGTCGGCGCGCTCCACGGATCATCCGCAGGCGGAGCCGGTTGCGCGGGCTGTTGCGTCTGCTGCGGCTGTTGGCTCCAGCCGCCGGCGCCGGTGTTAACGGTCGTCGGCTGTGGAGAGGCGGGGTTGCCGTAGACGGGGCCGTCCTGGCGGCTGATGCGGTGGACCTGCGCCGTCGCGTACCGGAGCGATGGGCCGAGCTCGTCGACCTGCAGCTCCACGACGGTGCGGTTCGAGCCGTCCTGCGCCTGATACGAGCGCTGCTGGAGTCTGCCCTGGGCGATGACGCGCATGCCCTTGGCTAAGGAGCGGGCGCAATGCTGCCCGAATTCGTTCCAGGCGGAGCATCGCATGAAGAGTGTCGAACCGTCCTCGTATTGGCCGGTCTGCTTGTTGAAGTTGCGCGGCGTGTTGGCGATGGTGAAGCTGGCGACCTGCGCGCCCTGGCTGGTGGTCCTGATCTCCGGATCCGAGGTGAGGTTGCCGATGATGGTGATGACGGTCTCTCCGATGGCCATGTCAGGCTCCCTTCACGTATCCGGCTGGCTCCGGGCCGAGCTGGCTGGGATCCTTGGCCTTCCATGCGCATTTCGCGCGGAGGCATCCGGCATCGCGGTCGATGATGATGTCTCCGAAGCGCGCCGGAGCGACCAGCGTGAGATTCCAGCTGCGGTCATGGTTGAGCGCGGTGACGGTCTCATACAATTCACTGATAAGTTCGGCCGCCGTCATGCCGATGCTGGTCGGCGTGAGCGGCCATTCGAACCACCGCTCGTCTTCCGGCCTGGCTGCATTGCTTGGCATCGTGTGCCTCCTTTGGGATTGGATTGGATGTCGTGCCGGAGCGCGGAATCGAACCGCGCATCCATCCGCCGGCGCTGTCGGAGCGCCGATCCATGGCACCCGCATCCTGTCGCGGGCTCCGGCGGGACGGACGGGAGGAGAAGAAGAAGATGACCCGTCCGGCCGGTTTTAGCGTCTTTCCCTTGACGGTTGGGTGGCTCCCGCATGGCCGCGCATGACGAACCACGTCCATGCCGCAATGTGAGCGGAGCCATCCAAGTCCTTCACTTCTGCTGCTCCAGCCATCGCATGACGCGGGGATCCGAGCAGATGCGGCACGTGACGACGGCCGCGGGGATGAGCACCGCGATCGGCGCGGCGATGAGGTGTTCGATGGGATGCGTGCACGCCGGTGTGCAGTACAGCACCCAGATGGCGGCGATCCAGATGGCGGCGACGAGCTGGCAGAGGATGGCGTGTGCGAGCTTGGTCATGATTCCTCCTCGTCCATCTCGCGCAGCAGACGGCCGATGCTGGTCTGCAGCGATTCGAGCGCTGCGCGGCTGATGGTCACTCCGGCGAGGTGGCCTTCGTCGGTGATGATGCTGATTCGCGCGGCCTTGACGTCGGCTCCGCACTTGTGGTCGCGGATGACCATGACGGCGGAGTGGTCTTTCGGCTTGGATTCCTTGCGCATGTTTGCCTCCTTAGCGCCGGCGCGTCCCGGCGTTGGCATCGAATTCTTCAATGGATGCGACGGACACCATGACCTTGCCGTGGTATCCGCTTGGCTGGCGCATCTTGATCCGTCCCGCTCTCGCCCATTTGCGGAGGGTCTTCTTGTCGACGCCGCCGAGCATCGCGCTGGCCTGTTTGAGACTGACCCAGCGTGGCGCGTATGCCGTCTGCCGGACGGCTTCCTTGGCGATCTCGTGAGCGAGCGCGACCGTATCGATCAATGGCTGGCTTGTTTCTCGCATGCGTTTCTCCTCTCCCCTATTTGTGATGTGTCAAGCGGCGTCAGCGAGCGCCGGCTGCCTTTTCGATGCGCTCTCGTTTGAGGGCCTTCCTGCCGAGTGGGAGAATGAGCAGACCCGCGCAAAGAAGGGAGGTGATAACATGCAACGCGATCCAGTGAATTCCGCTAATGACGCGAAGACCTACGCGCAATCCGGAAACATTCAGCAGGCCATCGTTTCGCTGGCTGATGCCGTGCAGGGCATCGCCGAATACCAGCGGTACATCAGGAACGACCAGTTGAAGATCAAATGTGCGCTGAACATCAGCTGACGTTGGACCGTCCGCGTGAGAGAGCTCCAATTCCTCGCGGACGGCCTTCCTTATCGCGCCAAGCATCGCCGGGTGCAGGCGTTCGAACTCCTCGACGGAGATTGGGTGGTCGCTTTCGTCTGGCGTCTCGGCCGGAATGTTGATGCTCATTTCGGATTCTCCTTAGAATCGTTTTCATGATTGATTGGTTTTCACAGCACGGCGTCGAATTCGCCGCATTTGTTCTCACGATCGTCGTGACGATCGTTGGATGGGTTCTCGAGCACAGAAGCTCGAAGGAGCAGAACAAGGAGCGCGAGGATGACATCAGGCTCCTGCGTGAGCAGCTGGACAGTCTGCAGAGACAGGCGACCACTTTGGAGGAGCAGACCGCCATGCAGCGCGCCGATCATGACAAGCCGCCGTTCTCCGACGCGGAATGGGTTCGGGGCTCGATCCGGCGCGTCCGCATCGAGGGATCACGCAACGTGCATGTGGAGTCGGCTACACCACTGGAGGATGCAGCAACGTTCCGATTGAAGACGCGATTACCTGACGATTTCGTACCAACCGAGACCATCGAATATGTGGTCAACGGGCCAATACCAGTCGTCTTCCTGTGGCGATGGGCCGACGAGCCGAATATGCCGTTGCGCAAGGTGCGCAAAGTGGCGTATAAGCCGGAATGACGCTTCCTTCGCGCGAGCTGCCACCCAGCATTGATTCCATTGAGATAGGTCCACGCGTCATCGAATCGGTATGGTCCTGAGTTTGACGTGCAGGTGAGCACGTCATAGTAGCCGGCCTGCTTCACGTCATCGATCCAATATTCGGATGGAAGCACATCAAGGCATGGCCCTCCGTCCGCTTCGATGGCGCGGCATTTCCAGATGAGACGCTTGAAATCGCCCACCTGACCGGGTTCCTTAGGAATGCTCTTATCCATCCCCGTGCAACCGTTGCCGAAGTCGACCCGTTCAAGCGGTTCACCTGGAATCCATTCGCGGACATCGGATCTCTTCATCTTCCTCATTTCGGATTCTCCTTTCGATTCATGCGTCGGCGAGCGCCTGATTCTGTTCTTCGATCGCTTCCGTCGGCGAGCGCTTAACAAATTCGCTCTTTTTTTCTTTGACAAAGAAATCGCTGACGTCACATCCAACGACTTCTGAAATTTGATGCAATTCACGAACCGTGAATGGCGATGACGCTGGATACTTGAGCCTCCTTGTCAATGTGACTCGTGGAATTCCTGATTTCTCCGATGCTTCGGAAATGCTGAATTTTGCGCGGGAAAGAGCTTTGCCAACTCGTCTTGCGACTGTTGCTGAGTACTTCATGCTGTCCATGCTTTGCATAGTAGTGCCCATTTGGGCAGTATGCAAGTACAACACGCCCAAATGGGCAGTTGATAGCAGAATTTCAGTCGCTATACTGTCCATATGGACATTAACGAAGCGACTGCAAAGGCAATTGCCGCAGAACGATCTGCAGCAGGATTAACCATTAAAGATCTTTCGGAGAAATCTGGCGTGCCGGAGCGCACTCTAATCAGAATGCTGAAAAATGAGCGCGACATAAAGGTGACGCAAATCGCTCAACTTTCAGAAGTCTTCGGAATCAATCCACATGAACTCATTGAAGAGGCTGAAAAATTTGTCGACCGTGCTAACCGCGCAAAGGCCCGCGAGCGCGAGTTTCGGGTCACGGATGATCTGGTGGATCGTATCGCCGCGCATCCCGAAGACTATGACATGGCCGCGAACAAGGATCCGAACGCACGCCTCGAAGCCGAGACTCCCGATGAGTAGGGTAATGGCCGGACGCTAATTGCTATTATTTATCTTTAAGCGCTTTATCTTGACTAATATTGACTCATAGTTTATGATTTCCATCAAATAGAATTGTATTTGAGAAAGCGGTGACCTTAATGAGCATGGAATATAAGACTTTGGCGAGACTGTTCCACGCCGACAGGAGCGCGGACTCCTACACCAACCACGACAGGCTCGCCAAACAGCGCCTCGAGGACGACTCCACCTTCGCGACCGGAATCGGCACGCCCCTGGGCGAACTGTTCATCGCCACACCGCGCTGCATGTGCATGCTCACACAGAAGGTGCTTCTCGCCGAACGCCGGGTATCGGCCATGTGGAAAAGCATCCCAGGAGTCATGCGGTGGAACTACATCCACCACGCCATATCCGAGGAGCTGCTCGCCACAAACGAGATGGAAGGCGTCAGGTCGACACGTAAGGAGACGGAAGCGGCCGTGGCCGCCGCCCGGCAGGCCAAGGCCGACGGCGATATGGAGAAGGCTCGGTTCGGCGAGTTCGCGAAACTGTATCTCAACCTCACCGACCACGATGTCGAACTGCCCAAGACCCTTGAGGATATCAGGGACATCTATGACAAAATCGCCCTCGACGAGATTGAAGACAAGGACAGGCCCGACGGGGAACTGTTCCGGAAAGGCGACGTGGAAGTGCAGGGACCGCACGGCACGGTCATCCATAGCGGAGTCAGCGGCGAGGCTCGGATATCGGCACTGCTGGCGCAGATGATAGACCTCGCCCGTTCGGATACCATACCGTTCCTGCAGAGGGCCATCGCCAGCCACTTCCTGTTCGAGTACATCCACCCGTTCTACGACGGAAACGGCAGAACCGGCAGGTATCTGCTCGCGCTCTATCTCAGCCATGACCTCACACTGCCCACCGTGCTGTCCCTCTCCAAGACAATCGCGGAGAACAAGAACGAATACTACAAGGCTTTCACAGAGGCCGAGGACAAGCTCAACCGCGGGGAACTCACGTTCTTCGTATATACCATCCTCGGATTCATCGAACGCGCGCAGAAGTCCTTGATCGAGGAACTCGGCATCAAGATCGACCAGCTTGGCAAGGCGACCGACCTGCGCGACGAACTGCGGAATGAGCATGCGATGTCCAAGAATGCGACGCTGCTTCTTTACGCGGTCATGCAGGAGGAGCTGTTTGACACCACCAAGTCCATGACGCTCGAAGACGCTGAAGTCGACCTCAGGCTGACGAAGCAGACAGTCCGCAAATACGTGGATGAACTTGCGAGCGCGGGTCTCATCGAATTCGTCGGGAAACGTCCACTCAAGTTCAGGGCCTCCGAAGCGTTGCGTGCGCGTATGGGTGTGGGCACCATACCTATGAAAGAGGATTTTTAAAATCGAAACGATTTCAGGTTTGATCGAACATGCGGAATCCATGGGCCTGTCGGTCGTGTCGCGTGACCTTCCACGCGACATATGCGGACTGTACGATGACCGGCATAGGCTCATCCTGCTGGCCGACTGGCTCAACCAGCGCCAGCGCCGCTGCACACTGTGCCATGAGCTCATCCACGCCAGACACCATGACCCCGGCTGCGGTACACGATACGGGGCCAAATGCGAGCGTCGGTGTCGCAGGGAGACGGCGTTGGCGTTGATATCGCCGGTGGATTACGGCATGGCCGAGACGGTGTACGAGGGCAATACGTGGATGATGGCCACGGAGCTGGGTGTGACCGTGCAGGTGTTGCTGGATTATCGGCAGCTGCTTCATGATTCCGGCGTGTGCGTGCAATAGTTATACGTCTTTATACGTGCTTATAGAGCCTTATATCCCTTCGGATTCCTTATAAAAAAGACCCCGGTCACCCGCATACCGCGAGCGCCGGGGGTTTGCTTGATTCTCAGCTGAGGCATGGAGACGGCAGCACAATCGGCCATGTGATTTGGATTCCGAAAAACTTCATGATGGTGAAGTAGATGGCCAGGATAATTAAAACGGCGAGCAGCGTGGTGAAGGCGAATTCGCCGATCATGCATGCTCTTCTGAATTTGGGGTGCACTCTCGAGAAAAGTCTCATACGTGCGCCTTTTTCCTTATCGAGATACATGGAAGTGGCGCAGACATTGAACAATCTCATAAATGGGTGGAAGCGTAATACTTTTGCGATCAGGTGCCCCAGTTCGTCTGAATCTTTCTGCTGGGATTTATTGGCGTCCTGGCCGAGAGGATCGCATTCCTCTTCAATTTCTGCAGCCTGCGTATTCAATGTTGGAGAGAGCTTGACGTCGGAGCTCTCTCCAAAGTTGAATGTTCTGTTGTAGTTTGAATCGTTCGGCTTTTCCATCATTTCTATTGCCTTTGGAGATTATCCAGACGCATTCTCATGGCACTGACTGACACATCGAACAATTGCGCCATTGCTGCCACGTCCTTGCCGGCGGATTGGAATTCCTCGACCTTTGATTCTGGCATGAGAATCGCGCCGGCGAATTCGTCGGCGAAGAACTCGTGCGGGAAGTAGTCCTTCTCCCTGCGTCCGCCCATACGGACTTCTTCGAACCCGTATTCGTCGTCCTGGGCTATGACCGTGCGCTCTATGAAATGGCCGAGTTCATGTGCGAGAGTGAAACGCTGGCGCACACCCGGCTCCTCCTTATCGATGAAAGCCTTCGCATCTCTCTCTGCGGCTCGTTTCACTATCATGCCGGAAAGATCGTCCGGCATGATGCACTTGTACGTTGTGACACCGCATGCTCTGCATATTTGTTCGATCTTCACGGGAACCTGTTGATCCCAGTTTCCGTCCAATACCTTCCTTGCGGCTTCGCGCGCCTGCTTCCATACCAATTCAGCCATGCCAAACCTCTCACTGTCTTTTTCCTTTCATTCTTATTCCTTTTGTGGACGTTTCACGGAAAATAACGCTGATTATCTCAAAATCATTCCTTGTCGGCGAGTGCCTTGAGTTGTGCGATCTGTTTTTTGAGTTCGGCGATTTCCTTGTCTTTGTCGTTTTCGGCCGATGCCGGTGCGGTGTCCGTCTGTGTCGGGGTGATGCTGGCGGCCACCTTGTCGGCGAGCGCGCGCTGTCGGTCTTCGCTGAGTCGTTGATAGTGCATGGCCATGATGGCGGTGCTGTGTCCGGCTGCGGCCATGAGTTCGCGGACGGTGGCGCCCTGTTGGGCGAGCATGGTGAGTGCCGTGGAGCGGAGGTCGTGGAATCGGAGGTCTTCGCGTCCGGCTGCGCGTCTCGCCTTGACGTAGGCGTCGCGCATGGCGTCCGTGCTGATCGGCCTGTCATGGTCCAGCGGGCTGGGGAATATCCATGCGTCCGGCTGGTCGGCCACATATTCGGCGAGGTGCGCGCGGATTTCGGGAATGACGGCTTCGGGGATTGGTTCGGTGCGTTTGCTTCTGGCGGTCTTCGGCGGCCCGGCGATGACGCGGGCGCGGGTGAGTCTGGTGCGGCGGATGTGGATGAGACGGTTGTCGAGGTCGATGTCGCCGCGTTGGAGGGCGCAGACCTCGCCGATGCGCAGGCCTCCGCAGGAGATGGCGAGGGTGATGGCGAGCCGGAATTTGCGTGGCATGGCGTCGTGGATCCGCCGGAGCTGCTGTGGTGTGGCGGCGGGTGTCTCCTCCCTAGGTGCGGGCTTGCGTACCTGCATGGCGAATGGGGATTTGGCGATGACGGCGATGCCGTCCTGGTCCGGGGTCGCGGCGGCGTCGAGGATCTGACGGAGCTTGGACAGCAGCTCTCGACCGACGTATGGGTGGTCCTTCGGCAGTGTGGCCGCATAGCGCTCGATGTCGGCCGAGGTGATCTTGCCGATCGGCATGCCGCCGAATGCATCGATGAGCCGTTTGACCGTGCATCGGATCCCGTAGATGGTGTTGACGTGCAGTCCTTCGCCCTCACGCGTCTCCAGCCATTTCGCGGCATACTCGCCGAATGTCAGGGCGGTGTCCTTGGCCTTGCGCTTGACGATGCGCTCCGGCTCCCACACGTCAGCCTCGATGCGCCGTCTCGCCCTGGTCAGCCATGCCGCGGCCTCGTCCCTGCCGTCCTGCGTGCAGGGGAAGGTGGCCGTCTGGCGGTTCGGCAGGTCCGGCCATTCCGAAAAGGCGGACACGGGTGTAAGATAGGATGCCTCGATCCATTTCGGATTGGCCTTGCTTGGCTTGACGACGATCTTGCCGAACTTCCTGACCATGACACATCCCCCGGTTGAGGTGGTGGAGCTTTACCACTCGAATTACCACTCCAATTGTGGCGTATGAGTCTATTTTTGGTCAAAAATTCCCGCGTTTCAAAATGGCGTATCGATGATATGTACGCTGGAAACGGCTTGATTCCAACGTTTTTGTGGAGCGCGCGTCGGCGAGCGCTATTTGTTCCAGTTTTCCAGCAGAGGAGTCCCTCGGAACACCCACACATAGAATTGCGCGATTCGATGCACCATAGGAACCTTGGCTACTCGAACAAGCGCCACGGCGATGGCCAACACCAGACCTATTGCGAACGATATCAGTGTCAGCGGGATGGTTACCGTCAGCCCAGGAATCAGCAATTTCGTGAAGGAACCGATGATGATTCCCAACAGTCTGTCATCCATGATGCGCGATCCTCATATCCGGCCCGCTTTCGTCGGATCCGCACGCATTATGCAAATCCGTTGAGAACAGGCAAACCCATCTTTCTACTGCTTTACCGAAACGTCCTCTCCAAAGTACTTGACAGACAGTTTCTTCAATGTGCCATCCTCCTGCAGCTTCGCGAGGGCATCGTTCAGCGCCTTCACCAAGTCGTCCTCACCCTTGTGGATCGGGAAGGCCGCCGCGGGGCTGATTTCGGACTTTGCCGCGATCTGCACATCCGCGTCCGGCTTCTGCTTGAGATAGTCCAGCACGGCGAGCTTGTCGTTCAACGTGACATCGGCACGACCGGAGGTAATGGCGTCAACCGCCTGCGCGAAGTCATTGACAGAGACGATGTTCGCGCCATTCTCCTGGGCCGTCTGATTCCAGTTGCTGGTCTTGGTCTCCGCCGCATTCTTACCCTTGATGTCGGAGAAGCTCTTGATGTCGTCGTTGCCCTTCTTCGTCACCGCGACGCCCTGCGAGTAGGTGTACAGGTCGGTGAAATCGTACTTCTGCTTGCGTTCATCGTTCGGAGTCACCTGGTCGGCAACCGTATCGAACTTTTTCGCGTCCACACCCGCGAGCAGCGAATCCCAATTCGCTTCCACGAACTTGGCCTTGACACCAAGTTCCTCGGCGACTGCGGTGGCGATCTCCACATCGTAGCCGGTCAGATTATCGTCGGTATCGTGGTACGAGAACGGTGCATACGTGCCTTCCGTGCCGAACACGATCTCACCGTTCTTCTTGACCTGCTCAAGCTCGCTGGTGGCGGAATCATCGGATCCCGCACCGTTCGAGGATCCGCATGAGGCAAATCCAACGACCGAAACGACAGCAAGCGCGGCGGCAGCATATTTCTTCCAGACAGATTTGGTATCAGACATTTTCTTCCTGTTCTTTCTTAACGTTTTGGAGGGTTTGTTGATTATCAATTACTGAATTCAGACGTTGGGGATTTGGAGTGCGTCTGCTGAATTGTCACGAGTTCTTCCGGTTTCCAATCGTCCAGCACGTTGACATCGTGTATCGATGACAGAAAACGTGCGGTTCGTGGCTCGTTTGGATGGCTGAAGATGTGTTCCGGCTTCCCCTGTTCCACGATGTTGCCTCCTTCGAAGAACACGACTTGGTCGGAGGCGTTGCGGGCGAAACGCATTTCGTGGGTGACCATCAGCATGGTCGTTCCGGAATCCGCCAAGGATTTGATAACGGCGAGCACGCCGTCCACCATTTCCGGATCGAGAGCCGATGTCGGCTCATCCAACACCAACAGTTCTGGATCCATGGCGATCGCGCGCGCAATGGCCACGCGTTGCTGCTGACCACCGGACAGTTTGCTCGGATATCGGTCCGCGAATCCGGCCATGCCCACCCGGTCGAGTTCGTCATATGCGATTCGTACGGCTTCTTTCCTGCCTTTTCCCTTGGCGTGGATCAGGCCGATGGCCACATTGTCCAAAACCGTTCTGTTCAAAAACAGATTGTAATTCTGGAACACAAAACCGATTTTCGCGCGGACCGAAGCGATATCCTTTGGCTTGGTGCTGGTGAGGGACACCGGGCCTTCTCCGAAGTCGATGGTGCCAGCGTTGGCGGTCTCAAGAAAGTCAATCGTTCTCAGCAAAGTGGATTTCCCGGATCCGCTTGGACCGATAATCGAGACAACACTACGTTCCGGAATGTCCAGGTCGACGCCGTCAAGCACTAATTGCGATTCGAACGACTTTCGAACTCCACGAATTCGTATCATATTCGCCTCCCCAGTTCATCCAATCGTGACGGTCAGGCCAATGCATCTTCTGTGATCGCATCGTTCCACTTGTCGGAGTGTTTCTCCGAGGCCTTCTCGAACGCCTGGCCCAGATCCTCTTTGAGATCGGCGACATCTTCAATGCCGATGGCGAGACGAATCAACTCATCCGTAATGCCTACCCTCAGCCTCTCCTCACGGGGAAGTTCGAAGTGGGTCATACGGCACGGAAGCTCCGCCAGGCTTTCGACGGCGCCCAGTGAAACCGCAAGGCGGAACAGTCGAAGATTGTCGAGCACATCAACGGGATCGATTCCGTCGACGACCTCAAAGCTCAATACGCCGCCAGCGCCGCGCAACCCCTTGGCCGCCAGGTCCTCGCCATCGGTAAGACCCGGATAATAGACCTTCTTCACCAACGGGTGGGCAAGCAGGTATTTCGCCACATCGGCGGCATTCTCCTGCTGTCGTTCCAAGCGAAGAGCCAATGTTTGGATGCCCTTACGCACGGAATCGCATTCAACGGGTGCGAGGACACCACCGAGACGGTTCTGGGCGAAGTAGACACGCTGCCCGATCTGCTCATCCTTCACCACGACTAGGCCAGCGATGACATCGGAATGACCCGCGAGATATTTCGTGGCGGAATGCAGCACGATATCAGCTCCCAGATCAAGGGGATTCTGCAGATAAGGTGTCACGAATGTATTGTCCACGATAACGATCGTTCCGTATCGATGGGCGATTTCAGCGATCGCGTGGACGTCGTTCACCTTCAACAGCGGATTCGTGACCGTTTCAAAATACACCGCCTTGGCTGGCTGGATTCCCCGTTTCGGATCCCCTGCCACAGCACGCTCTACATCTTCCAGAACGCGGGTGTCGGCTGACGTGACCTCCAGACCCCAGCGGTTGAAATGCTCGTTCAGCTGCGAATACGAACCGCCATAGACATTGTCTCCGGCAACGATGCGGTTTCCAGGCTGGAAAATGGACAGCACCGCATGGATCGCCGCCAGACCGGAGGCGAAGGCAAATCCCCTAGTACCATGTTCGAGCTGCGCGATCTGCCTTTCGAGGTATTCGCGCGTTGGATTTCCGCTACGTGCGTAATCCCAACGGGGCATGGCATCGACCGACTCAAATGCAAAAGTGGATGAGTTATAGATCGGCGGATTCACGGCCCTGGTGTCATTGTCGTTCACCGGTTCACCGTGGACCAGCTGTGTGTTGAATCTTGCCATCACGCACCCCCTCGGGTTGTAGAGTTGTTTCGCGCGCACATCTTTCATGCTTGCACGATCATCTACTTAACCCGAAAAGAAAATGCGCCACACGATTGGACTTATCGACATAATTTATATGACGTTTAAACTGTTATCAGGATAATTTATTAGCTTTTATCAATGGAGCAAGACATCGCTCTTTGGTTTTTCTTTCGTCCTATTTGGCTTCCCATGCACCGCAACACGCACAAATTACCACCCTTTAAAGGTGGAACATTGGGTACACCATTCGAGAGAGACTAGGCGTCATAAAGATGCTGTGGTGCACTTCAAGGGCAAGATCATCCAAGTCATCGAAGACAGCGGCCAAGCCACCCAGTACCGTATTAGCGTGACGCCCACGGATTATGGCGGATGGGATGAGCAGGTCGATGATCTGCCGCACGTCGGACTGGGTGGTCGGACCGTTCTGGCCCTTCAGACCACCGGCGAGGGTGATGACGCCATACAAACTAGTTTGTTTTAGTTTGCATGGCGTTCTTGCGGACGCCAACTCCAAGCCTCACGTCGCTCGCGCAGCAACTTGGTTCACACTTCACGGGAGCCTACGTTGCCCGGTCCGAACCGGTCCATCTTCCATCTCCTCCATGCGCGTTTAGAGTCTCCAGGGCACTCCCGGCGACCCCGATGCTGATGATCGCGTTCAAGTCACGGTCCAGCCCCAATCCGCATTCCGTCAACCGGAAAAACAGGATGCTCAGACTCTCCATACCAAACGTAAGACATTGAGCTATAATCGTCTTACAACAATCAGCAAAAGATGGAGGTCGAGATGACCATGACTTCGGTGACGGTCCGCGTGGACGACGCCACGAAAAAACAGGCTACGGACATCGTGGAGGATCTTGGACTTGACCTGTCCAGCGTGACCCGCGCGTTCTACCGGCAGATCGTCAGGGAGAACCGTATCCCGCTCAGCCTGTCGAGGCAACCCATTCCGGCTGAGACCCTTGATGCGCTCGACGAGGTGCGCGAAAAGGCGGAGACGTGGAGATAATCTACAATCTGGTGGATGGCAAGACACTGAGCTACCACGTAACTGCACATGCGTCAGATGGGTTTCAAAACAAAACAGCCGCGGCGGGTGATACGTCCACGGCTGTTCATCAATCCGGTGCCCCCGGTGGGACTCGAACCCACACTGTACAGATTTTGAGGCTGTCTCCTCTACCAATTGGGATACAGGGGCTTTCGCACAACTTGACTATGTTAACACAGAAAAATGATTTTGCAAAGTCCTTGAGCAGTCGGCGTTTCGCGCCATACTCGACACCTTGATCGCAACCTGTCGCAGTCTGCAAATCGGCAACATATCAACATCATCCAAAAACAACGGGAGGGCTTCCATCCAAACGGACGGAAGCCCTCCTATTCGCTAATCAGTCAGCCACTGACCGAAACGCATCTCAGTCGCAAGCACCAACGGTGTGGACGTAGATGGAATCGGTGCGACCCGGCTGGTGCTCGCCCTGGGCGGAGCTCAGCACGACGATCTTGTCACCATCGGTGACCTTGCCGGCATCCTTCAGGATCTTATCGGTGAAGATCATCAGGTCCTTGCGGGACTTGTCGTGGTAATCCTCATCGAGCAGGAAGGACTCGGTGCCCCAAGACAGAGCCAGCCAGTGATAGGTGTGCTCGTTGTTGGTGATGCCATAGATCGGGGTGGCCGGGCGTTCGCGGGACACGCGGTGCACGGTGGAACCGGTCTGGGTGTAGGCAACGATGGCCTTGGCGTTCAGCTTGTCAGCCAGATCCACAGCTGCGGAAGACACGGCGCCGGTGGAAGACATATCCAGGTTCTTCAGCTCCGGGATACGGTCGAAACCGTGCTCGGTGGCGAAGGAGGAGATACGGCTCATGGTGCTCACGGTGACTGCCGGGTACTTGCCGACGGCGGTCTCGTTGGAGGTCATGGTGGCGTCGGCGCCGTCAAGGATGGCGTTGGCGCAGTCAGATGCCTCTGCACGGGTCGGGACCGGGGAGTTGACCATGGAGCCGAGCACTTCGGTAGCCACGATGACCGGCTTGGCGTACTGGCGAGCGAGCTCGATGCAGCGCTTGGTAGCCAGCGGAACCTCTTCGAGCGGGCACTCAACGGCCATGTCGCCACGAGCAACCATGATACCGTCGAAGGCCTTGACGATCTCTTCAAGGTTCTCAAGAGCCTGCGGCTTCTCGATCTTTGCAACGACCGGGATGCGACGGCCTTCCTCGTCCATGATCTCGTGGGCGCGGTCGATGTCGGTGGCGAAACGCACGAAGGACATGGCGATGATGTCGGCGCCGGTGCGGATAGCCCAACGCAGATCGGCTTCATCCTTCTCGGTCAGAGCCGGCAGGGACACCGCAACGCCCGGCAGGTTGATGCCCTTGTGGCTGGAAACCGGCCCGGCAACGACGACCTTGGTGTACACGTTGTTGCCTTCGACCTTGGTGACCTCAAGACGAACCTTGCCGTCATCGATGAGGATCGGATCGCCAGCATGGCAATCGCCCGGCAGGCCCTTGAACGTGGTGGAAGTGATATGCTCGTCGCCCTCGATGTCGTCGGTGGTGATGACGAACTCCTGGCCTTCGGTCAGCTGGACCTTGTCTTCACCGTCGGCGTTCTTCTTGAACCAACCGCAACGGATCTTCGGACCCTGCAGATCAACCAGGGCTGCGACGTTGCGGCCGGTGGCCTTGGCAGCGGCGCGGAGGTTGTTGTAGACCTTGAGGTGGTCTTCCGGAGTGCCGTGGGAGCGGTTCAGACGAGCAACGTCCATACCTGCTTCGACAAGGCTGGTGATGCCTTCCAGGGACTCGGTAGCTGGACCGATGGTATCTACGATCTTGGCTTTACGCATGAATGCCTGCCTATTCTTGTTGATATTGATTTTGGATCTGACGACCCTGTTTCCAACCGACCAGTCTACTAGCAAAAAGCGCTCACTTCCACCCTGAAACGAGGCGTGTTGTGAGCGCTCACATTTTTTTGATAAAAAGAAACCGCATGTTTCCATGCGGTTTCTCAAATCGTCACTTTTCCTTTGCTTCGATGGCACGCATCTTCAGTACGCTGGCCAATGCGGCACCACCAATCGCCACAACGATCACCGCCAAAGACAGCCATGTAGGCACTTCAGGCACCCAAGCGATCGGTTGACCGCCGTTGATGAACGGCAACGAATTGCCGTGCAATGCCTCCATAATGAGCTTGACTCCAATGAAGCCCAGCACCACGGAAAGTCCAAGAGGCAGATACACCAGCTTGTCGAGCAGCTCGCCAAGCAGGAAGTACAGCTGCTGCAAGCCGAGCAATGCGAACACATTGGACGTGAACACAATGAACGGATCCTTCGTCAAACCGAAAATCGCAGGAATGGAGTCAAAGGCAAACATCACATCGGTGGTGCCGATGGTCAGAAAGACGATCAGCATCGGAGTCCAATACTTGGCACCGTTTTTGACGGTACGCAACTTTTCTCCGTCATACTCATCGGTGATCTTGATCACCTTGCGCAATGCACGAATCAAGCCATTCTCATGATATTCCTCATCTTCGTCTCCCCCAGTGACCAACTTGATGGCGGTGACGATAAGAAATGCGCCGAACAGGAAGAACACCCAGGTGAAGCGGGAGATAATGGCCGCGCCGATGAGGATGAACACGCCGCGCAACACCAATGCGATCGTGATGCCGATGGACAGCACGAATTTCTGCAGCTGTTTTGGCACCGCAAAATTCGACATAATGATGACGAAGACGAATAGATTGTCAATACTCAGCGAATATTCCGTAAGCCAGCCCGAATAAAATTCGATGGCCGGCTTCAATCCCGCGAAGAACCACATAAGTCCGCCGAAGATCAACGCCATGACTACAAAGAACGCGATATGCTGCACGCATTCCTTGGTGGAGGGCACATGGGGCTTACGTCCGATGATAAACAAGTCAACCACGAAGAAGACGGCAAGCACCGCGAACGTGGCGATTTCAAAAACAAGTGGTGTTTCAGCCATAATCCACTATGGTACGGATGCCGTATGACCGGTCGAGAACTATTTGCTCGCCTCCGTCATCTGCCGAAGTTCCTTTTTCAGGTCACGGATCTCGTCACGCAAACGAGCCGCAAGCTCGAATTGCAGTTGTTCGGCGGCGGCATGCATCTGCTCGGACAGTTGTCGAATGAGATCAGCTAGATCCTGCGCGGGCAATCCGGCCTTGAGAATCTCCTCATGCCGTCTGTCAGATTCCTCCTTGCTGGTAGCAGGCACGCCAAGATGCGAGTTGCCGGCTTTGCCTTCATTACGGTAGCCGGTACCGAGCAACGTCTGCGTATCGACATCTTCCTTGGCGAGCATGTCGTTGACGTCGCTGATTTTCTTGATTAACGGCTTCGGATCGATGCCATGCTCTTTGTTATATGCGATTTGGATGTCGCGGCGACGATTGGTTTCATCAATGGCTTTATGCATGGCATCGGTAATGTCATCGGCATACATGATGACGGTTCCGGACACATTTCTCGCGGCACGACCAATCGTCTGGATGAGGGAACGATAGGAACGCAGGAAACCTTCCTTGTCCGCGTCAAGGATCGCAACCAACGATACTTCCGGCAAATCAAGACCCTCACGCAATAGGTTGATGCCGACGATGACGTCGATTTTGCCTTCGCGCAGTTCGCGCAGCAATTCGACACGTCGCAGGGTATCCACATCGGAGTGCAGGTATTCGACTTTGATGCCACGCTCCAGAAGATAATCCGTCAGATCCTCAGCCATCTTCTTAGTGAGCGTGGTGACGAGCGCACGCTCGTTTCTATTCACACGGTCCTTGATCTCCGCAAGCAGATCATCGATCTGCCCGTCAACCGGGCGCACATCGATTTGCGGATCGACCAATCCTGTCGGTCGAATAATCTGTTCGACCACACCGTCACTCAAGCCAAGCTCATAATCGCCAGGAGTGGCGGAAAGGTAGACCGTCTGGCCGACGCGCTCAAGGAATTCCGGCCATTTGAGCGGTCGGTTGTCCATCGCCGAAGGCAGACGGAAGCCATGTTCGACCAACGTGCGTTCGCGACTGGCATCGCCTTCGTACATGGCGCCGATCTGCGGCACGGTAACATGCGATTCGTCAATGACGAGTAGGAAATCGTCAGGGAAGAAATCCAATAACGTATGCGGCGGCGTGCCCGGCTCACGGCCATCGAAATGTCTTGAGTAGTTTTCCACTCCGGAACATACGCCGACCTGGGAAAGCATCTCCAAATCGTATGTGGTACGCATGGTAAGACGCTGCGCCTCAAGTTCCTTGCCTTGTTTGCGCAATTCGGCGGTACGTTGATCAAGTTCCTGCTGAATGGTAGACAACGCTCGCTCCATACGTTGCGGCCCTGCCACATAGTGCGATGCGGGGAAAATATGGACTTGCGATTGACGCCCGATCACATCTCCGGTAAGTGGATGCAGGGTTGAAATACGGTCGATTTCATCACCGAAGAATTCAATACGGATGGCCAGTTCCTCATATACGGGAATGATTTCGACGGTATCGCCGCGCACACGGAAAGTACCTCTGGTGAAGGCGATATCGTTGCGCTTGTACTGCATGGCGACGAAAGTACGCAGCAAGTCATCACGGTCGATCTGCTGGCCTTCCTCGAGAAACAGCATACGCCCGGCATATTCTTCCGGCGTACCAAGGCCGTAAATACAGGAAACCGTTGCCACGACCACGCAATCACGACGCGTCAGCAGGTTCGCCGTGGCCGCATGGCGAAGCCGTTCCACGTCGTCATTGATGTTGGAATCCTTTTCGATATACGTATCGGTTTGCGGAATATAGGCTTCCGGCTGGTAGTAGTCGTAGTACGAAACGAAATAGCTCACCGCATTGTCTGGCATGAGTTCACGGAACTCGGCGCACAGCTGCGCTGCCAACGTTTTATTCGGTTCGATGATCAACGTCGGGCGTTGCAGACGTTCAATAAGCCATGCCGTGGTGGCGGTTTTGCCAGTTCCGGTGGCGCCCATGAGCACCACATCGTTCTCACCGTTTTCAATGCGTTCCGCAAGCTCTTCAATCGCTTTAGGCTGGTCGCCGCTCGGCTTATATGGCGATTTGACCACAAACGGCTTGTTCGTGCGTTCAATATTGAATCCCATACCTACCTCGCTTCCGTGCGCCATTGTTGCATTAGCATATCAATATGCTCGAACATTTGTTCCAATGACTGTGTGGAATCGATGATCTCATCGGCAATGGCAAGACGCTGTTCCACGCTGGATTGATGGTTCACACGATTCCATGCCTGGCTTTCGCTCATGCCTCGCGTTGACATCATTCTGCTGACCCTCACCTGTTCAGGCGCTTCAACAGTTACGATATGGTCGAATTCAAAAGGAATGCTGTCAATTACTTCGGCGAGTAACGGTATGTCATGCACCACTACTGCTTGGCAATCAACTTCAACAGCCTCATGTTCGAGTTGCACTGCAAGTTCATAAATCAGTGGATGCTCGATTCCGTCCAGCATCTTGCGTTTTCGTTCCGCATCAGCGCCGGAAAACACATGCTCTGCCATCCACGCTCGATTGAGCTCGCCTCGATCGGTCAAAGCATCGGAGCCGAAACATTTCGCTATGCGCTGAAGGCCGATGCTGCCTGGTTCCACCACTTGACGCGCAAGCAGATCATAATCGACAAGTACTGCACCAAGCTCACGCAGTCTTGCGGATACCGTGCTTTTGCCAGCCGCTATGCCGCCGGTCAATCCTATTCGAATCACCACAACCGCCATTGTAATGCGCTTCGCATGCGCGCTTGCCATGCACATACGAAAAGACCCCGAACCTGAATCAGGAACGGGGTCTTTTCTAAAATCTAGCCTGAGCTGGATTGGATTCTAGCTCAGGATACAATCACTTGCCGAGCAGCTGGTCGCGCAGAGCGGCGAGCTGGTCGGAGTCGGCGAGGGTGCCGGCGGAAGTGTTCTCGGAGGAGTAGTTGGAAGACACCTCTTCGACCTTCTCTTCCTTCGGAGCCTGGCCATCTTCAGCGGCGGAAGCTTCAGCGTTCTCGAGCTCCTTGGCCACAAATTCCTTATGCTGCTCCCACAGATCGTGAGCGGTGGCGTACTGGGACTCCCACTCCTCACGCTGCTTCTCGTAACCAGCGATCCACTCGTTGGTTGCCGGGTCGAAGCCTTCCGGATACTTGTAGTTGCCCTGCTCGTCGTACTCTGCCGGCATGCCGTACAGAGCCGGATCGAAGTCCTCGGAAGCCGGGTCGACGGAGTCGTTGGCCTGCTTGAGGGACAGGGAGATGCGGCGCCGATCGAGATCGACGTCAATCACCTTGACGAAGACCTCTTCGCCGGACTTGACGACGGTCTCCGGGTTCTCCACGTGGCGGTTCGCCAGCTCGGAGATGTGCACCAGGCCCTCGATGCCATCCTCGACGGAGATGAAGACACCGAACTGGACGATCTTGGTGACCTTGCCCTTGACGATCTGGCCGGGAACGTGGGTGCGAGCGAAGCGCTGCCACGGATCCTCCTGGGTCGCCTTGAGGGACAGGGAGATGCGCTCACGGTCGAGATCGACGTCGAGCACCTCGACGGTGACCTTGTCGCCGACCTTGACGACCTCGGACGGATGGTCGATGTGCTTCCAGGACAGCTCGGAGACGTGGATCAGGCCGTCGACACCGCCCAGATCGACGAACGCGCCGAAGTTGACGATGGAGGACACGACACCCTCGCGGATCTGGCCCTTCTTGAGCTGGGACAGGAAGGTCTCGCGCACTTCGGACTGAGTCTCCTCCAGGTACTGGCGGCGGGACAGGACCACGTTGTTGCGGTTCTTGTCGAGCTCCAGGATCTTGGCCTTGATCTTCTGGCCGATGTACGGGGAGAGGGCGCGAACGCGACGCATTTCGACGAGGGACGCGGGCAGGAAGCCACGCAGACCGATGTCGACGATGAGGCCGCCCTTGACGGCTTCGATGACGGTGCCCTCGACGACGCCGTCAGCTTCCTTGATCTTCTCGATGTCGCCCCAGGCGCGCTCGTACTGGGCACGCTTCTTGGACAGAATCAGACGGCCTTCCTTGTCTTCCTTGGTGACGACAAGGGCCTCGATGGTGTCGCCGACCTCGACGACTTCGTCAGGATCAACGTCCTTCTTGATGGAAAGCTCGCGGGAGGGGATGACACCCTCGGTCTTGTAGCCGATGTCCAGGAGGACTTCGTCGTGATCGATCTTGACGACGGTGCCCTCAACCAGATCACCATCATCGAAGTTCTTGATGGTGGAATCGACTGCCTTGATGAAGTCCTCTTCGGTGCCGATGTCGTTGATGGCGACCTTGGCGACTTCGTTATTGTTCTCTGCCATTAATTTGGTTTCTTACAAATAGTGGGTGGATAAAATCGGTCTTCAATTATGTGCGTGCGATATAACACACGCAAGGCATAAGTTTACATGGGACCATGCACAAAAAAGGCGTGCCGCAACCCGCGACACGCCCGAAATTACTTCATATTTTCACACACAGAGCGCAATTACAGCTGACGCTCGGCCATCTCTACCACATTCTCCAACAACATGGCACGGGTCATAGGTCCGACACCACCCGGGTTCGGCGTATATGCCGAAACCTTCTCGTAGCAGGCTTTGTCAACATCGCCCTTCACGCGATAACGGCCGACCTCCTCGTCGAACACGCGAGAAACACCGACATCGACCAACACCGCACCTTCCTTGATATCTTCCGGCTTGACGAAACCGGCGGAGCCCATGGCCGCAACGATGATATCGGCCTCACGCATATGCTTGCGCACGTCCTTGGTGCCGGTATGGCACAGCGTGACCGTGGCATTCACCGCCTTGCGAGTCAGCATGAGACCAATAGTGCGGCCGATGGTGATGCCTCGGCCGAGCACGCAGACCTCTTTGCCGTCCAGGTCAATGTCGTAGGCTTTGAGCAGTTCGATCACGCCTCGCGGAGTGCATGGCAGCGGAGTAGTGATCTCGCCGCGCGCATGCAACACGAGTTCGCCAAGATTATATGGGTGCATACCATCGGCGTCTTTCTTGGGGTCGATCAGATCGATGATGGCGTTCTCGTCGATGCCCTTCGGCAACGGCAACTGCACGATGTAGCCGGTGCAGGCAGGATCGGCGTTAAGCTCCTGTACGACTTCGGCGATTTGTTCGAATGTTGCGTCGGCAGGCAACTCCTTCTTAATGGAGTTCACACCGATTTCAGCGCAATCGGCATGCTTTCCGGCAACATATTTGACGGATCCGGCATCGGAACCAACCAGGATAGTTCCAAGACCGGGGTTAACCCCCTGCTCTTTCAGCGCTGCGACTCGCTCGGCGAGATTCGCTTTGATCTGCGCGGACACCATCTTTCCATCGATTTTCACCGCCATGCCGGCCACTCCCCTTTTCGTTGTCTCATTGTTGTATTGGCATTTGCATGTATCGTAGGCTATCTTGGTTTCAGTCGTAAGTCGCACACGTATTTATGAGATGAACACGATTAGGGCGGTTCAGGAAGAGGGCAATCGACATGCGCTTGCACAAACGTTCTTTGTTACGCGCTTTCGCTGCGGGAATCGCGCTTTGCGTGGCGTTCGGCACGGCAGCATGTTCCGGAGGGTCAACTTCGCAGGAGAATGACGCCTCCGCCGACTCCGAAACCCCAACCGAACAGATCACTCCAATCGAAGTGGTCGCCTCGGTCAATCAATGGGGTTCTCTTGCCGAGCAGATCGGTGGCGTCCATGTGAAGGTCACGTCGGTTCTCTCTTCAACCGATGTCAATGCGCATGATTTCGAGCCGAAAACCGACGATATCGACAAACTTCAGCAGGCACAGGTCGTAGTGTCCAATGGTGCCGGCTATGACACTTGGGCCACCAAGAACCTCAGTAAGACCATGGTTTCCGTTTCCGCAGCACAAATGGTGGGCGCCGTCGAGGGAGACAATCCGCATTTATGGTTCTCCAGTGACGCCCGAAACGCCATGGCCAAGGAATTGGCCGACACATATAGCCGCATCATGCCCGCGCAAAAGAAATATTTCAACAACAAACTCACCGCGTGGAACAGGCGGGAGAAGAAAATAGAAAAGGACATGAAGGCGTTCAGCGACTCGCATAAGAACGTCTCCTACGCCGCCACCGAACCGGTGGCCTACTATCTGCTCAGCGACATGGGGTTCACCGACAACACGCCGGAGGGGTATCTGCAATCGTCCAGCACGAATTCCGAGCCAACCCCCACCGATCTTCAGGAATTTCAGGAATTGCTGGAAAAGCATAAAGTCGAGGTGCTGATCAACGACACACAATCCACAAGCGACGCCACGAACACGCTGACCGGCATTGCTTACAAATCCGACGTTCCCGTGCTTGATGTCAGCGAACAGATGCCCTCCGATTACACCAGCCTGACATCGTGGATCCGCGCTCTTATCCTGTCGTTGACCGATATGTTCGATGAACAATCCGATGCCGACGATCAGGATGCAACAAGTTCCGACAGCACGTCGGAAAACGCGGATTCCTTGGAATCAACCGCAGATTCCTCGACGCAAGACAACGATCAGACAACGAACGGATCGAACGATGCGCCGCAACCAAATCCGGTGAAATGATTGTTCGGCAAAAGCGATTGCCGAACAATCGATCGGTAATCGCTTTTGCCAAGACCATCCTGCGTCCAACTGAATGCGGAATGGTCTTTTTTGTTTGCCTGACGTTTTGCTTTTTACGCAAAGCCTCTCGTCTGATCGTTACGACGGTTTCAACGACAATCCTTATTGAGAATGATTGTCAACACCATTTGCGAGTATGTACGTGCATTCAAATCAAGGAGAAGCCATGCACGACGAGACACCTGCCTGCATCGAATTCGACGACGCCTGCGTCAAACGAGGCGGTCACGTCATCTGGCAACACGGCACGTTCAGCATTCCGCAAGGCTCGGTAACCGCAATCGTCGGTACCAACGGCGCGGGCAAAACCACCATGATGAAGGCCGAGCTGGGATTGATTCCAACCGCGCACGGCAGCATCAAGGTACTCGGACAGCCTGCAGGCTCCGCAAACCGGCGCATCGGCTACGTGCCGCAAAGCTACGCATCCGACATCGAATCGAACATCACCGCGGAACAGTCGGTGCTTCTCGGCTTGACGGGAACTCGATTCGGCATTCATCCCGTCACCAAAACACTTCGCGAGAAAGCCCGCAAGGCCATGGACTTCGTCGAGTTACAAGACAAAGCGAATTATCGCCTATCCGAACTTTCGGGCGGACTGCGCCAAAGGGTCGCCATCGCGCAGGCGCTCGTGGATGACCCGAAACTGCTGATGCTGGACGAGCCTCTCGCCAACCTTGATCTGGCGAGTCAACGCGCCACTGTGCACGTACTCGCCAAACTCAACCGCGAACTCGGCATGACCATCCAAGTGGTGGCGCACGACCTTAATATGCTTCTGCCCATCCTCACTGGAGCCGTCTATCTGCTTGACGGACATCCACACTATGCAGGCATGAACGAGGTGCTGGATTCCCATCTACTCACGCATTTATATGGCACGACCGTACAGGTGGTCACCACTCCGCAAGGAGATATGTTCGTGACGCCAAGCGAGGACGAGTCTGAAAACATGAGCATCGATGCGCATGCTCCAGAAGAAATCGCGCAATTTCACCATCACAGCCACACCACGCAGGAGGACTGAGCATGGACGGTACCGTATTCGCTTTCGACCCGGATTGGGTTTCCACGCTCAACGCCCCATTCATGACGAACGCGTTTCTCGCCGGCCTGTGCATCGCATTGGCAGCCGGCGTGATGGGTTATTTCACCATCGCCAGACATTCCACATTCGCAGCCCACGCCTTGGCACATATCGGACTGCCAGGTGCCACCGGAGCCGTATTGCTCGGCCTGCCTGTTTCCGCAGGTCTTGGCGTGTTCGCTCTCGGCGGAGCACTGGTGATCGGCGCGCTTGGCAAGAAGGCTTCACAGCGTGAGATCGCCACTGGAACCGTACTCGCTTTCGCCACCGGCCTTGGTCTCTTTTTCGCACGCATGTCAAGCTCGGCTTCGCAGCAGATGCAGTCGATTCTGTTCGGCTCGATTCTGACGATCACCGACGGTCAGATCATTGGTTTCGCGATTTTCGACGTGCTGCTTTTGGCTGTTCTGGCAGTGATCTACCGCCCGCTATTGTTCAGTTCGCTTGACGAGCAGGTGGCACAGGCAAAAGGCGTGCCCGTCGGTTTCATGAACATTTGCTTTATGACAATTATGGCCGGCGTCATTACCATTGCCGTTCCCGCAGTCGGCACATTGCTGATCTTCGCGTTGGCGATCACCCCCGCCGCCACCGCCAACATCATCGCCCGCTCACCATTCAAGGCGATGGTCGTCGCCACGGTGATCTGCCTGATTTCGATTTGGGGAGGGCTCGTGATTTCCGCCATGTTCCCCGCTCCCCCGAGCTTCATCATCGTGACAATTTCGACGTTGTTTTGGGCGGTTGCGAAGGCTATTGAATCCTTCAAAAGAAAGTAGCAGAAAGAAGTATCGGAAAGCCGTCAGCGGGCGAAATCAGACTGCCTGACGAGTCGATGGATCAACAGGTTCCACCAAAGCATCGGCAATCGCGGCGACGCCTTCGCCCGAACCAGTGAATCCCATGCCATCCGTTGTGGTGGCGGTCATGGACACCTCACAACCTATGGCTTCAGACAACGCTCGTTCGGCTTCTTCCCTGTGTTTTCCGATTTTCGGCCGATTGGCGATCACGACCACGCTGGCACTCACTGGCTTCATACCACGTTCGTTCAGATAATCGACCGTGGTCCGCAACATTTCGGCGCCATGCTTGCCCGCGCCATCGGACTGCGAGCCGACACCGAACAAGGTGCCGATATCACCAAGACCGGCCGCGGAAAGCAATGCGTCAATCAACGCATGAGCGGCGACATCGCCATCCGAATCGCCCTCGATGCCATCGCCCTCCCAACGCAAACAGGCAAGCCATAACGGCTTTTCTGCCTCGTGAGAGGCGAAAAGATGTAGCATTCTG
>OATO01000123.1_pt1 | contig 47072 bp, 33 predicted proteins | sample 1495011 | NCBI WGS metagenome assembly OATO01 (sample SAMEA2579961, study PRJEB22360) | human gut metagenome | biome: human gut; feature: human-associated habitat; material: faeces | place: Denmark | collected 2008/2010 | reverse complement strand
ATGCGCCTCGCCCTGGAACTGCTTGGCACGGCGCTCGGCACGGTTGCCGCGCGGGGCCTGCTCAACGACACCAGCACCGCCGCGCTCCTCGGCAGCCACCTCGCGGGCCACGCTCTCCACAGCCTCGTCCACGCGAGCCTGAACGCCCTCGCGCACGCGGGTCTTGCCGCCGCGCTTGGGACGGCTCGGACGCTCACCGTCGCCGCGACGCTCGTCTCGACCGCGGTTGGAACGACCGGCCACATCACCGTAATCGTCGCCGTTGCGTTTGCCGTCGCGACGCGCCTGCTCAAGCTTCTTCTTGCTCTTGGACTTGCCGCGCTTGGTCTTCTTCTTCACCTTAAAGGCCGCAGGATCGCGCTCGGGGTCAACCGCGGGCGGATTGGGGCCCACATGCAGGTCGCCGGCCTCGTAGATGTCGGCGGTCTTGTCCATGAGCTTCTCGATCTCGTAGAACTCATCGACATCCTGCTCGGTCACAAACGTGATGGCCCAGCCCAGCTCGCCGGCGCGGCCCGTACGGCCAATACGGTGGATGTAGTCGGTCGGCTCGGCCGGCACGTCAAAGTTCACGACGTAGCGCACGTCGCTGATGTCGATGCCGCGGGCGAGCACGTCGGTTGCCACCAACACGTCGACGGTACCGTCGCGGAAGGCCGAAAGGGCACGCTCGCGCTGAGCCTGGCTGCGGTTGCCGTGAATCGCGGCGGCCTTGATGCCCTTGCGCTCCAGACGACGGCAGCAGCTGTCGGCGCGGTGCTTGGTGCGCATAAAGACGATGGTGCGCTCCGGGCCCTCCTTCTTGAGGAACTCGGGCAGCAGATTGTTCTTGGCCTCGATGGACACCGGGAATACAAACTGGTCGACGGTGTCGGCGGTCGACGTGGCGGGCGCGATCTCCACGCGTGCCGGGTCGCTCACCAGGTCGGTGATCTCGCCCACGGCCTCCTCGTCGAGCGTGGCCGAGAACAGCAGCGTCTGACGCTCGGCCGGCGTCTCGCGCACAATGCGGCAGACGGCGGGCAAAAAGCCCATGTCGAGCATGCGGTCGGCCTCGTCCAGCACCAGCACCTTGACCTCGTCCAGGTGGCAGGCGCCCTGCTCGATCAGGTCAACCAGACGGCCCGGCGTAGCGACCAGGATGTCACAGCCGTACTTGAGCGCCGCGGTCTGCGGCTTGTAGCTCACGCCGCCCACGACGGTCACGGCGACATGGCCAGTGACGTCGGCAATCTTGCTCGCGACCTCGTCGATCTGCTGGGCAAGCTCGCGCGTGGGGGTGATGACGAGCATCAAGGGACCGCGACCGTTGCCCTCGGGCTTCTTGGCGCCGCGACGGCGGTTGCGACCGCCACGCTCGCGCACGGGCTTGGGCGGAGCGATGTGCTCCAGGTTGTTCATGGTCGGCAGCAAGAAGGCGGCCGTCTTGCCGGTGCCGGTCTGAGCAGCGGCAAGCAGGTCGCGGCCCTCGAGCACCACGGGGATCGAGCCAGCCTGGACAGGCGTGGGCGCCGTGTAGCCTAGGTTCTCGATAGCACGAAGCATCTCGTCCGAAAGGCCCAGCTCGTCAAAGGCGGGCAGGCTCTCGGTAGCGGACTCGACGGTCTGGGCAGCATTGGCCTCATCGGCGGCATCGAAGGCAGCCTGGGTCATGGCCTCGCGGGCCTCGTCCAGAATCTCGGCGTCCGTGACGTCGGATACAGAATTACGCATATGTTGTTGTTCCTTATCTGCACGCGCAATGGGCACGGCATGCGGCCGCGCGGGCGTGCTTGGTAGTGCGCTAATACATACAAAAACAGGTGCGCACAGAGAGGACGTTGCTCAGCACGCTGGCGATCGCTTTGGCAGCCCTATCACGCGCCGTCCAGACGCAGCAGCTCTAAGCGATGGAGCAGATTCGCCGCCGGTTAGTATACCCGCACTCCGTATGCCCCCACGTAAACCACAGATGACGAGGCGGACGGGGCGGGCCTGGCCGATTGTCTCAATCTGTAACAGATGCAGGGCAAAACCGGGTCCAAATGTTACAGAACAAGACAGAGGGGGATTTCCGTCCAGTCCAAACCAAATCTCTCAGTCTTCCTGCAATTTCGAACATGTGGCCTATAATGTTGCTTTGGTTACGCTGTATATTGCGCAGCCATTTAATACGTCGCCCACCGGGAGCCATTAATTCCTATCGCCATATTGGCTAGGAAGCAATCAAAGGAGGTATCCGTGGCAGCAGAGACGCCTTGCTCGGTCCTCTATAACGATATCCGCTCGTTCGGCGGTCTTAAACATCTCGAGATCGCCCGAATGCTCATCAATGGAAACTCTTATCTCGGCAGTACCCTGCTCGAGAAATGCTCTTCCAACCGCTCGTATCTCACCCGTTACATCGTCCATCGCAAGCCTGACCAGTGCGCGCCCGCCATCTACAGCGACTTTACCGTCACCACGCTCAACCTTTCCGCGGCAATCTGCAGCAAGCTCGGCGGCGGCGAGTCCGCCTATCGGGCAATCGCCGAGCACTATCGCGGTCCGGCCGCCAACGAAATGATGTCGGCTCTCGCCAGCTACAAGCTGGACAGCCGCCTATATGCAAATGCCCTCAATCGCATCGACAACTTTGACGGCAATGCCGTGCGTGAGAAAAGCACGCTTTACCTTATGCTCTTTGTGGCAACGGGGGCGCTCGCCGATCCCGTTCAGGGCGTGGCCACCGTCGAGCGCTTTTGCGACAGCAAGACGGGTGGGCACTTTGGCACCACCGAAACTACCGTCGGACGTGGCTTTATGGGCAGTCTGGATCAGCCGCACGCCGTCGCTCCCAACCTCGGTCTGCTCAGGACACATGCCGACAACTGCGTCGACATGCAAATCCATCCCCTCACACGCGATCCGCGTGGCACGGTAATTGGATCCTTGCCCAAAACCTCGCCCAGCATCACCGATGTGGGCGCCGACGCATCGCGCGAACATCTTCGCATTTGGCTTGAGGGTGAGCACTGGTACGCCCAGGGCCTTGGATCGACCAACGGCACGGTGCTCGAATCGGGCGCGGGCGACGGCGATATCGTAATCGAGCCGCCGCGCGACCTACGCGAGCCCGGCAAGATCTATCCCCCAGTGGAAATCGAAAACAGCGACAGGCTCCATCTGGGTCTCTACACGACATTCCTTGTCATTGTGGACTAGCGCGGACGGCGATCGAAAGACGGTCGCCGTCCGTCTTTCGTCTTCTACCTTCTGCGTCGTAAACGACAATGCTCAGCGGCATACGTGGGCAGTGCGGCTATCATGGTACTTTACCGATATCCGCACTGCTCGCGTAAACGTGCGGCAACCCATGCCAGACAAAGGAACGCCATGGATACTACCGATAGCGCCTATGGCGACAAACTCGTCCGTCTCGATACGTTCGATACCGCCGTGGCGGTCGACCCCAGCGCCGAGGACGACGCCAAGCGTCGGTTTATGACGCTTATTCTCCAGACGGCCCACCGCAACAACGGCAACATCGGGCACGTGCTGCGCGCGACCAACACGAGCGGCGAGGTCTTTGCCGTCAAGCTACTCAAGGACAATGCCATCCTTTCCGGCCAAGCCCCCGACCGCTCCGCCGAGCAATCGGCAGCGCACCTGGCCAGCACCGCCGCGCTGTTCGAGGAGTACCGTCATCTGTGTACCGTCTCGCACCTGCGCGGATTTCCGCGCGTCTATGGCTACGGATCGTGCGAGGATGACCCTCTCATCCTCATGGAGTGGGTCGAGGGCACCTCGCTCAAGCAGGCGCTGCCCCTGCTTCCGCACGACGCCTCGGGCGGGCTGACCACCCAGATGGTCGCCGCCGTCGGAAACGCCGTGCTTCGTGCGCTCTTGATGACCCAAGGCCTCGTGAATCCGGTCATCCATCGCGACCTATCGCCTGCCAATATCATGTTCCGCACCACCAGCCGAACACTCGAGCAGCAGATTGCCGATTGTTCCTTTGACCCCTGCCTCATCGACATGGGCTCCGCGACCATGGCTCTCGGCGACGACACGATCACCCGGCGCGCCGACATCTGGCGCTTTGCCACACCCGCATACGCCGCGCCCGAGATGCTCACGCAGGATATCGAAGGCATCGCGGCCCTTCGCCGTTCGCCCGCGATCGACGTCTATGCGCTTTCGAGCATTCTGTACCAGCTCTACAGCAGTCGCAAACCGTTTGACTTTGAGTCGACGGACGCCGCTGCAACCGGCTCGTTCTATCTCGTAAAGACCAAGACCAAGCCGGCGCCGCTCGAGCCGCGCTGCGAGGGCGATGAAGCGCTCGTCCAAATCATCATGAAGGGTCTCTCAGTCGAGCAGTGCGATCGTCCCACCGAGCAGCAGATGCTCGAGGTGCTCTCGGCATACCTCACCGATGCCGAATCCGAGGGCCGCGAAGGCACAGGAGACGAGGCCGCGATTGATATCGATTCTGGCACGCACCTTAAGGTCGACGTCGCCGGCGAGCGCGCGCGAGAGATCCTGGAGCAGGCCCGGCACGATGCCATGACCCGCCGCCGCTTTATTATCGGTGGCGTCGTTGCAGCCGTTGCGGGGCTCAGCGTCATTGGGGCGGCGACCCATGGCTTTGGCATCCCCGACTACCTGGACGGCATCCGCGGTTCGCTTGACGACTACACTTGGGATCAGCTGCAGGAGATTTCGCTCAAGATTAAGGCCGCCGAGACCCGTAGCGAGGCACGCGAGATTGCCAAGCGCTATCACCTGCTCGATGCCGATGGGCATATCCCCTATCCGTGTACCAAGCGTATCACGCTCACCAACGGGCTGCAGGTTGGCGCGCAGCTTGTGGGCATCCGCCACGATGAGCTTCTGGACGGGACGGGCAAGGCCGGGTTGACGTTTATGTTCGACGCGGGTATTGCCGAGCGCAACGCTGCGGCTGAACCGCCGAGCGCCGGCTGGGCAGATTGCGAGCTGCGGGAGTGGCTCAACGGCGACGGCCTTAAGCTGCTGCCCAACGAGTTGCGCGCGCTCATTAAAGGTGTCAAGAAGGTCTCGAACAATGTGGGCGCCGCCAACAGCGCATCGTGCCTGAGCGAGTTGCCCGCAACCCTTTGGCTGCCCGCCATGGTCGAGCTGTGCGGTACGCAACCGCCCGATTCGTTTACCGAGGACTATCACTACCTGGCAGACATCTACAACGGCGAGGGCAAGGAGTATCAGCTCTTCCGCGAGCTCAAGGTAAGCCCGTATTCCACGAACGAGACGATGGTCCGCCAGTGGAAGGGCAAGGACACCTGCTGGTGGGAGCGCACGGTGAGCCCCGACACATCGGAGAGCGAAGGCACGCTCTATATGAACCGCGTGGGACACGACGGCGACGTCTTTACGTACGCAACGCCTGCGGAAAAGCCAAACAAGCTAACCTGTGTGATCCCCGGGTTCTGTATCTAGGCGGCGAGCGTCTTGCCGCAACGGGACCCCTCCCCGGCAATTGTCTCGATCTGTAACAGTTAGAGGTCATTTTCCCTGCTAGATGTTACAGATTGAGATGATTGGTTGGGACGGTCCATCGGCCAACCATCCATCCTCATCTGTAACGAAATCTCATACATTTCTTTCTGTACTGGACACCCCCAGGGGGTATGGGTGTATAGTATCGGCAGGTTAACATTTCCGACACTACGTCACAGAAAGGAGAAGCCATGGCTCAAGATAAGTTTGACGTGGGCGGCATGACGTGCGCCGCGTGCCAAGCGCACGTGGACCGTGCCGTCAGCAAGCTCGACGGCGTCGAGAGCGTCGCGGTCAATCTGCTCGCCGGCTCTATGCTGGTGGACTACGACCCTGCGCAGGTCTCCCCCGACGATATCTGCACCGCTGTCGATCGCGCTGGCTACTCGGCCTCGCCCATCAGCACGGGCACCGACGCTGTCCAAAGCGGCAGCTCGCAGGCCAGGTCTGGCGTCACCCATATGGAGTCGCCGACCAAAAAGTTGGAGGCCGCCGCCTCTGCCATGCGCACCCGCCTCATCGTCTCGATCGTATTCCTTGTCCCACTGTTCTACATAGGCATGGGGCACATGCTCGGCTGGCCGCTGCCCGGCATCTTCACCGACCACACCCACAGCATGACGCTCGCGCTCACCGAGCTCGTCCTGCTCATTCCCATCGTCTACGTCAACGACGCGTACTTTATCAACGGGTTTAAATCACTCGCGCACGGCGCGCCTACTATGGACGCCCTTATTGCCGTGGGCGCCACCGCCTCCATCGCCTGGTCGCTCTACGCCATGTTCATCATGGCCGACCAATTAGCCGCGGGTCAGGTCCACGAGACCATGATGACGGGCATGGACAATCTGTATTTTGAGAGTGCGGGCACGATCCTGTCGCTGGTCACCGTGGGCAAATACCTCGAGACGCGCAGCAAGTCCAAGACCGGCGGCACCATCGAGGCGCTGATCGACCTGGCGCCCAAGACCGCGACCGTCGTGGCAGAGGACGGCAGCGAGGCCACCGTCGACGTCGACAGTATCCTTCCCGGCCAGGTCCTGCGCGTGCGCCCCGGCGAGTCCATCCCCGTCGATGGCGTGGTGCTCGAGGGCAGCTCGGCCGTGGACGAGAGCGCGCTGACCGGCGAGTCCATCCCCGTGGAAAAGACCGCCGGCGACACCGTCAACGCCGCCACTGTCAACCGCACCGGCTCGTTTACCTTCCGCGCCACACGCGTGGGCGCCGACACGTCGCTCGCCAAGATTGTCCAGCTCGTCGAGGACGCCAACGCCACCAAGGCGCCCATTGCTCGACTGGCCGACAAGGTCGCCGGCGTGTTTGTGCCCGTGGTGTTCGTGATCTCGGCCGTGACCTTCTTGGTGTGGATGGCACTGACCGAAAGCGTCAACGAAGCGCTCACCTCCGCCGTCGCCGTGCTGGTGATCAGCTGCCCGTGCGCGCTGGGCCTGGCCACGCCCGTCGCCATTATGGTCGGCACCGGCAAGGGCGCCGAGATGGGCATTCTGTTTAAGAGTGCCGAGGCGCTGGAGAACCTGCGCAGCGTGGGCACCGTGGTGCTCGATAAGACGGGCACGGTCACCCGCGGCAAGCCTGCCGTGACCGATATCGTAGTGGCCAAAAGCGCCGCCGCCCACCCCCCCCCCGCCACAATCCGCGGGCACGGCGACGGGCCGCCGACGACTCGCCCGCCATGAGCAAAAAGGCGCTGCTCAAGCTGGCCGCTGCGCTGGAGCGCTCAAGTGAGCACCCGCTGGCCGAGGCGATTATGGCCGAGTGCGAGACACGCGGGATCGTCGCGCGCATGGTCGAGGACTTTGCGGCCGTGCCCGGACGAGGCGTTACGGCGCGCGAAGGGCAAAACGCCATTGCAGCCGGCAACGTACGCCTGATGGACGAGCTGGGCGTTACCGTGCCCGCGGATCTTGCCGAGCAATTTGCCGCCGAGGGCAAGACGCCGCTGTTCTTTGCCAAGAACGGCGAGCTTGCCGGTACCATCGCCGTGGCCGACGAGGTCAAAGAGACGAGCGCCGAGGCCATCGCCGCGCTCCGCAAGCTCGGCGTCGACGTGCGCATGCTCACCGGCGATAACCGTGTGACGGCCGAAGCAATCGCCCGCCGCGTGGGGCTGAGCAGCGAACAGGTCATCGCCGACGTCCTCCCCGCCGACAAGGAGCACCACGTACGCGAGCTGCAGGATGCGGGCAGCAAGGTCGCCATGGTGGGCGACGGCATCAACGACTCACCCGCCCTGGCGCGCGCCGACGTGGGCCTCGCTATCGGCACCGGCGCCGACATCGCCAAGGAGGGCGCCGACGTGGTACTCATGCGCAGCGACCTCATGGATGTCGCCCGCGCCATCGAGCTTTCGCGCGCCACGATCCGCAACATCAAGCAGGACCTGTTCTGGGCGCTGTTCTACAACGGCATCGGCATTCCGCTGGCGGCGGGTGTGTTCTTCCCCCTCACCGGTTGGCAACTCTCGCCGATGTTTGGCGCCGCGGCCATGAGCCTGTCGAGCGTGTGCGTCGTAAGCAATGCGCTGCGCTTAAAATCCTTTAAGCCAAAAGTGGCAAAATAAGCTCACCATTAAGTCCATTTAGAACGGGTTTTCCAGGTGCCCGAGATTGACCTGAAAGAGGAGCGACGCGTACTTTGGTACGCGAGCGACGGCTTGAAGGTCAAGGTCGGGTGCCTGGGAAAGCCGACACAACAGAGAGGAATATCCATGCGTTTCACAATCAAGACTTCCGGCCTCATGTGCGGCCATTGCGATGCCACCGTCGAGACCGCGCTGCTCAACGTTGCCGGCGTGACCGACGCCGATGCCGATCACGAGACCCAGACCGTCCAGGTAGAGTGCGCCGACACCGTGACCGCCGAGCAGCTCGCCGCCGCCGTCGAGGGCGCCGGCGAGAAATTCCATGCCCTGTCCGTAACCGCCGCGTAGCAGGCGCCACCTGCCCCCTCAGAAGTTGCGGTGAAATACGGACTGTTGAGCCGCCCTAGGCCCTTAAACAGTCCGTATTTCACCGCAACTGACGGGGACATCCGGAAGATCGACCAGAAACGAGGACCCGCCATGATGGCAGACCACAAATCGGTGACCCGCATGCTCAAAACGGCACGCGGCCAGATCGACGGCATCTTGCGGATGGTCGATGAGGACCGCTATTGCGTCGACATCTCCACGCAGCTCGTGGCAACACAGGCGCTCCTCGCGCGCATTAACGCCGACGTGCTCAAGGCGCATATCGAGGGCTGCGTGACTTCGGCAATCGAATCGGGCGACGAAGACCTCAAAGCCGCCAAACTCGCCGAAATCGAACGCGTCGTCGACAAACTCTCCAAGTAATTGGGGCATTGGGGACAGGTACGTTTGCACCACATTGGTGCAGATTAACCTGTCCCCCTTGCTCTAAATCGGGTATAAAGGCGTGCGGCATATCGAATGAAAGGCAATTTGCATGAATGACTTTATGAAGGGCCGCAATGGCGCTGACGAACTCACCATCGTGATGGGCTTCGCAGGCATTATCATCGCCATGATCGGATCGATAGCCCGCATCCAGTGGCTCAGCTGGATTGCCATCGCCGTAATCGTGATTGGCGTGCTGCGCGGCCTGTCCAAAAATATCGACGCACGTCACAAGGAGAACGAGGCCTTTGTCGCCGCGACCGCCAATGTTCCCGGCTTGGGCAAGTTTGTCGCCAGCTTGGGCGCCGGCGCCGCAGCGGCCAGCACCTCACGCGCAGCCGGAACGAGCAAGGAAGACTTTGAGCGCGCCAAGCGCACAGCCAAGAAGATGTGGAAGGGTCGCAAGACCACGGCATACCTCAAGTGCCCCAACTGCGGCCAGATGCTCTCCGTCCCCAAGGGCAAGGGCAAGATTCGCGTCACCTGCCCCAAGTGCCACGCCAAGATGGAGACGCGCTCATAGCCGCTACACCATAGGACAAATAAAAGCCGAGGCCTCGCACCGGGACCTCGGCTTTTTCTGATTATGACAAAAGGATTGTCCCTTTTTCGCATCGCCATATCGCGCGCTTACGCCACGCCGTCGCGGGCAAGCTCCTCGGCCAGCGCCTCAGCCGGCATGGCCATAATCGCGTCGAGCTCGGCGTCCACCTCGGGAATACGCTTCACCTTGAGCTTGCGTACCAGATCACCGCGACACATCACATGTATCGGCTCACGCAGAGCGCACAGATTATCGAGAGGATTCTCGCGCGTTACCAAGATATCGGCAGCCTTGCCGCACTCGATCGCGCCAGTATCGCCGCCCAGCCCCAGCAGCTCGGCATTAACCTGCGTGGCTGTATGCAGTGCGAAGGCGTTGCTCACGTCGACATACTTGGCAAAATAGGCGACCTCGCGCCACATGTCATACTGCGTCACGAACGGGCAGCTTGAGTCCGTGCCAAGGCCCACCTTAACGCCAGCTTCCAGTGCGGCACGGGCGCTCTCGATGATGCCCGAGCACACGATGTCGCCGTTCTTCTTTTGCGTATCGGTAGAATGGGTCTTTTCCGGGTCGAGCAATACAAACGGCAGCGCCGGGCTGATAGTGCAGGTCACACTCGGAGCACGCCCCTCGAGCTGCGTGCCCGCGGCGCCACGGTACAGCTCCAAGATTTCGGGTGTCAACGGAGCGCCGTGCTCAATCGTGTCAACGCCGGCCTCAAGCGCGGCCTTCACGCCCTCGGTACTCTCGACATGGGCCATAACCGGAAGGCCCATATCGTGCGCCGCCTTGCATGCCGCCGCGGCAACCTCCACTGGCATACGCAGCACGCCCGGCTCGCCCACCTCGGTCGCATCGAACACGCCGCCCGTCACGAACAGCTTAATGACGTCGGCACCACGCGCATACAGGTCGCGCACCTGTTCGGCTGCCTCGGCGGGACTGTTGGCCACCTGGGCGAACAGGCCCGCACCATGGCCGCCCGGCACCGTGATGCCCGTTCCCGGCGCCACCAGGCGAGGACCCTGATACTTGCCGGCATCGATAGCATCGCGCACGGCCAGATCGGCAAACAGCGGGTCGCCCGCGCCGCGCACCGTGGTCACGCCGCTTGCTAGCTGCTGCCGGGCACTGCCTTTGAGGATGCGGCGGACGATGGTGCGGCCCACGGGATTATCGAGCTTCTTCATCAGCGCGCCCGCATCGCCGGCCGAGACAGGCTTGCCCGAGCCGCACAGGTGCACGTGCATATTGATGAGACCGGGCATGAGATACGCACCACCCAGGTCGATAACCTCGGCACCCGCGGGCGCCTGCGCCACAGCACTCGGCCCCATCCATGTGATGACACCGCGCTCAACGGCCACGGCCATATCGGGTTGCGGCTCCATATGCTCCGAACCATCCAGAATGGTCGCATTGATAAACACCGTAGAACGATCGGCAGACGCCATATCGAGCTCCTCCCCCTCAGAAAACTTGAACATCTGTCCATTATTATCCAGCGCGGCAGGATTGCTGCGGACATATCGGTTAACGGAGGGAAGAGGGGATGTGGGGGGGACGGAATACGTTGCAGCCCCACCCCAGCAACATCAGGGGAATGTCTCGATCTGTAACAGTTACGGGCCCAAACAGCCGCCAAACGTTACAGATTGAGACAAAGTCAGGGCAGCAGGGCGACACCAGCCACATCCCCTACTCCCACTCCTGCTCGTAGATGTTGAGCGACTTTACGTAGCGCCCCTGGGCGCCCATGATGTCGCGGACCAGGCGCAAGAAGAAACTGATGCACGAGGTGTCAAAGCCATCCTGCAGGTCCTCCGGATGCACCGCACCCGGCCCATCGACTGCCGTGTCACTCAGGCGCGCGATGTCGTACAGATAGAGCTGTCCCGCCGTCAGCCAGACATCGTCGACGCAGGCGAGGCGCACCGCAATCGCTCCGTCGCTCCAATGCTCCTTTTGCACGATATGCGGGTCGTAGACATCAAAGCGACGGTCGGCGCGCGTGTCCTTCAGCGCGACCATACCAGTCGCAGGATCCTTGTCCAAAATGCCAAAGCGCGAGAAATACTGCGTGTCGCGTACCTGCTCGAGCCGCTTGAGCGCGGCAGGCGAAAGCGATGTCGGCGGCTCTTCAACATACAGCTCGAGCAGCGTCTTGCCATGGCGATAGGGGCGCTCGAAGAGCAGCCAATCGGTAAATGCCATGTTGTAGGCCATGATTTCGTTTTGCGAAGGCTCGGTGCAATAGCTGAGCCACGGGTCGACAATGATCTCGAACTGTTCGCGCGCCGGCTCCAAAAACTGGAACTTCCGCAGCATCCAAAAATGGGCCATGTCGGCAATATCGTTGCCGACGGCTTCGGCTAGCTGCGCTCGGTCTAAAACGTGGTCAGTCACGGCATCCTCCTCAAACTGATGAACCTCAATTTGAGCTTACGAGGAGGGTGGGCAGCCACTGTCAGCACGGACAAAATAGGCCTCCGGCTGCAAACCAACTGCCGACCAAACACTTGACGGGATGCTTGACCGAAAATGCGCACCGCAAAGAAACGGCAGGTAGATATAGACAGCTGACCCGCCATTTTGAGCCAGATGCCCGCTGCCACCACAGAAACAGCAGAGCACCACAGTCGCAAACGTCGACGAATGAATACTTGTACGTCGACAAATGACAAAGTCGCCCGCAAACCCGCAAGGAGTGTCCCCGAATGCCGGCACATAAGGAACGCCCCCAGCTGCCGGCACTTGGGGACGTTCCTTTTGGGCCGGCCGTTGGGGACAGCCCTTGACGATTCAGCTGTGGACAGCCGCCTTACAGCTCCAGCGCCTCGGCGACTTCGGCAGCGCAGGCCAGGGCGTCGGCCATGGCGCTCACTACGAGCGAGCTGCCGTTGCGGGCGTCGCCGGCCACATACACCGGCGCGGCATCTGCGGCGACGCCGTCGACACGCGCCGCAAGATGCGAGCCCTCGGCGACCATCACAGGCAGCGGGCGGCCCGCCGTGGCAACAGGTACGCCGACAGCTTCGAACACGCTGCGCTCCGGACCCGTAAAGCCACAGGCGATGAGCACCAGCTGGGCCGGCACCTCGTGCTCGGAGCCCGCGATGCGTTCGGGCTTGCCGGCCGACCAATCCAGATCGACCACGCGCAGGCCCGCTGCCGCGCCCTTCTTGTCCAGCAGCACCTCGAGCGTATCCACGCCCCAGGCACGCATCTCGCCGCCCATGGCAGCGATAGCCTCCTGCTGACCGTAGTCGGTCTTCTTAACGTTGGGCCACTGCGGCCAAGGGTTGCTCGCCGCACGCTTATCGGGCGCGGCCGGCAAGAACTCAAACTGGCGCACACTGCGCGCACCCTGGCGCACCGCGGTGCCCACGCAGTCGTTGCCGGTATCGCCGCCGCCAATGACCACAACGTCCAGGCCACGCGCGTTCACCGCGGGCTCACCACCATCGAGCACCGAGACGGTCGAAGCCGTCAGGTAGTCCACGGCATACACCACGCCCGGGGCATCCACATTCGTAGCCGAAAGACCGCGGGGTGCACGAGCGCCGGCAGCCACCAAAACGGCGTCAAAGCCATTGAGCTTGGCCGCTACCGCAGGGTTCGTAACGTCGGCGCCCAGCTCGAACACAATACCCAGCTCGCGCATGAGCGCAACGCGACGCTCGACCACAGACTTCTCGAGCTTCATGTTGGGAATGCCGTACATGAGCAGACCGCCCGGGCGGTCGTCGCGCTCAAACACCGTCACGCGGGCGCCGCGACGCGCAAGCTCCCATGCCGCCACCAGACCAGCCGGTCCAGAACCAACCACGGCGACCGTGGGCGCATCCTCCCCTGCCGGCTCAAAGCGGCGCGGGCCGCCGTTTGCCCATTCATGGTCGCTGATCGCACGCTCGTTATCGTGAATCGTCGTGGGTTGGCCGTCGACCGAGCCCAGGTTGCACGCGGCCTCGCACAGCGCCGGGCACACGCGGCTCGTGAACTCGGGCATGGGCGAGGTGAGCGACAGGCGCTCGGCAGCCTCATCCCAGCGGCCGCGGTACACCAGCTCGTTCCACTCGGGAATCAAATTGTGCAGCGGGCAGCCGCTCGGACGTGCCTTGCCAAAGCTCGCGCCCATCTGGCAAAACGCCACGCCGCACATCATGCAGCGGCTCGCCTGAGCGCGGCGCGCGTCGTCGTCGAGCTCCACGTACAGCGGATCGAAATCGCGGCTGCGCTCCTCCACGGGGCGAAGCTCGTGGGTCACGCGATCGATATCAAGAAAAGCACCGGGCTTACCCATGGCACTTACGCCTCCTTCTTGGTCGAAGCAACAGAGCTGGCGGCGGGCACAGCACCAGCGACACCACCCGCCACATCGAAGCGAGCGACATCCGCGGCACTCGCGCGACCGGTCACAATGTCAAACGCCAGCTCCTCGGCCTGCGCATGCGTCTTGCCGACGGCCTCGGCGGCGGCGACAATCGCCAGCACACGCTCGTACTCGGTCGGAATGACCTTCACAAAGTGCTTGCTCATCGTCTCAAAGCTGTAGAGCAGCTTGATGCCGCGCGGGCTCTGCGTCGCGTCCACGTGCTCCTGGATGAGCTCGCGAATCTGCGCCAGCTCGCCGGCAGTCGGGGCCTTGAGCTCAACGCTCTCGTGGTTCACGCGGGCATCGAGCGTGCCGTACTGGTCAAAGACGTAGGCCACGCCACCCGTCATGCCGGCAGCGAAGTTCTGCCCGACCTCGCCCAGGATGAGCGCCAGGCCACCCGTCATGTACTCGCAGCCATGGTTGCCGCAGCCCTCGACCACCACGGTGGCACCGGAGTTGCGCACGCCAAAGCGCTGGCCGGCCAGACCGTTAATGAAGCCGCGGCCGCTCGTGGCACCAAAGAACGCAACGTTGCCCACGATGATGTTCTCGTCGAACTTGTAGGTCGCATGCGGGTTGGGGCGCACCGACACCTCGCCGCCTGAAAGGCCCTTGCCAAAGTAGTCGTTGGCGTCGCCGCACACGTTGAGCGTAATGCCGCGCGGCAGGAAGGCGCCAAAGCTCTGACCGGCCGATCCATCGCAATCGATGGTGATGGAGCCGGCGGGCAGGCCCTCGGGATGTGCCTTGGTCACCGCGTTACCCAGGATGGTGCCCACGCAACGGTTGACGTTGGCGATATCAGCGCGGAAGCGAATCGGACGCAAGTGGGCACGGGCATCGGCCGTATAGGGCACGAACAGCGTGGAGTCGAGCGTCTTGTCGAGCTCGCTGTCCGCAGCCATCTGGGGCAGGAAGTGACGGCCGTCGGCACCCGGGATGTGGGCACCGAACTCGCAGGTCGCGCTTGCCAGCACGGGCGACAGATCCAGCAGGTTAGCCTTGCGGTTGCCCGGGACCTCGATCTGGCGCAAGCACTCGGGATGGCCGACCATCTCGTCGACGGTGCGGAAGCCCAGGCTCGCCATGACCTCGCGCAGCTGCTCGGCAACAAAGAGCATAAAGTGCTCAACGTGCTCGGGCTTGCCGCGGAAGCCGCGACGCAGGCGGCAGTTTTGCGTAGCGATGCCGGCCGGGCAGGTATCCTGCTGGCAGTCGCGTTGCATGAGGCAACCCATCGAGATGAGCGGCATAGTCGCAAAGCCAAACTCCTCGGCGCCCAGCAGGCAGGCGACGGCAACATCGGTGCCGTCCATGAGCTTGCCGTCAGCCTCGAGCACCACGCGTGAGCGCAGGCCGTTTTGCAGCAGCGTCTGTTGAGCCTCGGCAAGACCGAGCTCCAGCGGCAGACCGGCGTGCCAGATAGAGTCGCGCGCAGCGGCACCCGAGCCGCCGTTGTGGCCGCTGATCAAGATCTTGTCGGCAGCACCCTTGGCCACACCGGTGGCGATGGTGCCGACGCCCGCCTCACTGACCAGCTTGACCGACACGCGCGCGCCGGGGTTGGCGTTCTTAAGGTCGAAGATGAGCTCGGCCAGGTCCTCGATAGAGTAGATGTCGTGGTGCGGCGGAGGCGAGATCAGGCCGATGCCGGGCGTGGACTGACGGACCTCGGCGATCCAGGGGTAGACCTTCTTGCCGGGTAGGTGGCCACCCTCGCCGGGCTTGGCGCCCTGGGCCATCTTGATCTGAATCTCGAAGGCGCTGCACAGGTAGCGGCTCGTCACGCCAAAGCGCGCGCTTGCTACCTGCTTGATGGCGGAGTTCTTTGAGTCACCGTTAGCCAGCGGGGTCTCGCGACGCGGGTCCTCGCCGCCCTCGCCCGAGTTGGAGCGTCCGTGCAGGCGGTTCATGGCGATGGCCATGCACTCGTGCGCCTCTTTGCTGATGGAGCCGTACGACATGGCGCCGGTGTTAAAGCGGCGGACGATGTTGAGCGCGGGCTCCACCTCGTCGAGCGAAACCGGCGTGCGGCCGCTGGCATTAAAGTCGAGCAAGTCGCGCAGGCGCACGGCACGGCCGGTGCGGTGCAGACGAGCGCTGTACTCCTTAAAGGTGTCGTAGCTGTCCTCACGGCAGGCGGTCTGCAGCAGGTAGACGGTCTGAGGGTCGATCAGGTGATCCTCGCCGCCGAGCGGGCGCCACTTGGTCAGACCCAGCGTGGGCAGCTGATCGGGAGCCGGGCTCTTAAGGATAGCGAGCGCGGCGTCGTAGCGCTCGTTTTGCTCGCGCTCAACGTCCTCGACACCCATACCGCCCACACGGCTCACCGTGCCGGCGAAGTACGCGTTGACGAACTCCGGCGTAAAGCCCACGGCCTCGAAGATCTGCGCCGAATGGTAGCTCTGCACCGTGGAGATGCCCATCTTGGACATGATGGAGACGATGCCGGCGGTCGCAGCCTTGTTGTAGTTGGCGATGCCCTGCTCGGCCGTCACGTCCAGGTCGCCGTGTGCCGCCAGATCGCGGATGCACGCATGTGCGTTGTACGGATAGATGCCGCTCGCGGAGTAGCCCACCAGTGCCGCAAAGTCGTGCGGAGACACGGCATCGCCGCACTCCACCACGATATCGGCAAAGGTGCGCACGCCGGCACGGATCAGGTGGTTGTGCACGCAGCCCACGGCGAGCAGCGACGGCACGGGCACCTCGCCCGCAGCGGCACGGTCGCTCAGCACCACGATGTTCACGCCATCGCGAACCGCAGCCTCGACGTCTTCGGCAAGCTGCTTGAGCGCAGCCTGCAGCGCGCCCTCACCCGCGTCGCGGCGGTACACGGCACGGAACCGGCGGGTCTTAAAGCCCACGCGGTCGATGGCACAGATATGTTCGAACTCTTCCTCGTTGAGCAACGGGCGCTCCAAGCGCACCAGCTGACAGGCCGTGCGGGAATCCTCGAGCAGGTTGCCGTGGTTGCCCAGGTAGAGCGTGGTCGAAGTGACCATATGCTCGCGCAGGGCGTCGATCGGCGGGTTCGTGACCTGGGCGAACAGCTGATAGAAGTAGTCAAAGAACGAACGCGTCTTCTTGGACAGGCAGGCCAGCGGCGCATCGATACCCATCGAGGCGAGCGGGGCCTTGCCCTGCTGGGCCATGGGACGCACGACCTCGTCGACGTCATCCCAGTGGTAGCCGAGCTTGGCCATACGCACGGCGGCGGGCACCTCGGCGTCCTCGGCGGACGTTGCCGAAACGGGCTCATCGAGCGCGTCGACGGTCAGTGTCTCCTCGGCAATCCAATCACGGTAGGGCTTTTCCTTGGCGTAACGGGCGCGCAGCTCGTCATTGTAGATCACGCGGCCGCGGGCAAAATCAACCTCGAGCATCTGACCCGGTCCCAGGCAACCGCTCGTCAGAATGTTCTCGGGGCTCACCTCGATGGTGCCCACCTCGCTCGCCAGCATAAAGCGACCGTCGCGCGTCACATAATAGCGGGCGGGACGCAGGCCGTTACGGTCGAGGGCGGCGCCCAGCGTGCGACCGTCGGTAAAGGCGATGGCCGCCGGGCCATCCCACGGCTCCATGAGCATGGACTGGTAGGCGTCGTAGGCGCGGCGCTCCTCGCTCAGATTGTCGTTGTGGTCCCACGGCTCGGGCAGCAGCATGGATGCGGCACGCGTGAGCGGGCGACCGTTCATGACCAAGAACTCGAGCACGTTGTCCAGAATCGCGGAGTCGGAGCCCTCGCGGTTGATGATGGGCATCACGCGCTCAAGATCGTGCTGCAACACGGGACTGTACAGGTTGGGTTCGCGGGCGCGAATCCAGTTGACATTGCCCTTGAGGGTGTTGATCTCGCCGTTGTGGATGATAAAGCGGTTGGGGTGCGCACGCTCCCAACTGGGCGTGGTGTTGGTGGAGTAGCGCGAGTGTACGAGCGCCACGGCCGTTTTGACGGCGGCGTCGTTGAGATCGATGAAGAAGCGGCGCATCTGCGTGGCGACCAGCATGCCCTTGTACACGATGGTGCGCGAGCTCATGGAGCACACGTAGAAGATCTTGTCGCGCAGGGCGAACTCAGCGTCGGCCTTCTTTTCGATGGTGCGGCGGCACACGTACAGGCGACGCTCAAAGGCATCGCCGGCGGGCGTGTCGTCCGGACGTCCCAGGAAGGCCTGCAGGATAGTAGGCATGCAGGCGCGAGCCGTCTCGCCCAGGTCGTGCGGGTCGACCGGCACCTCGCGCCAAAAGAGCAGCGGCACGCCGGCCTCGGCACAGCCCTCCTCAAACACGCGGCGGGCATCCTCTACGCCCTTGTCGTCCTGCGGGAAGAACAGCATGGCCACGCCATAGTCGCCCTCTGCCGGCAGAATCTGGCCGCACTTTTGGGCCTCTTTTCGAAAAAAGTGATGCGGAACCTGGAACAGGATGCCGGCGCCGTCGCCGGTGTTCTTCTCGAGTCCCGTGCCGCCGCGGTGCTCCAAGTTGACCAGAATGGACAGCGCATCGTCCAGAATCTGGTGATGGCGCTCACCGTTGATATCGGCAAGCGCGCCGATGCCACATGCATCGTGGTCGAATTCGGGGCGATAAAGGCCCTGCTGCTGAGCGGAATCTGCCTGCATCGCGATCCTCCCCTAGATATTTAGACAGTCAGTTGAATAGGCATAGTAGGAGCATCGGGGCATCGTTGTGTTTCCCGCCCGTTTCGAAACAATCGCGTAACGCACGTAACCCATCAACGTCTTGCTATCAAACGTGTACATCAGCCTCCAAACACGTCGAAATTTGACATCTTTGGAGGCTGACGCACACGTTTTAGTGCAGGGACAGCCGGCACATATGCATCCAACCCCTTTGAATTATTCTGGAAACGAGGGCCACGCAGACTTTTGCATGATGCGACTCGACACCGCAGACCTCAAGGGCGGCAACAAGGCGCCCAAGTTCGGCTTGTAAGCTCACCGCTTCAAACATCTCAATCTGTAACAGGAGGAACCGATTTTGGCGCCTAGATGTTACAGATTGAGATTTTCTGCGGGACGGTTTTGGTTTGTCTCGATCTGTAACACCTAGGCCCAATTTCCATCCCTAGTAGTTACAGATCGAGACATTTCGGCAGCCCCCCTTCAGCATCCCATTCAAATACAACAATTTTGTTAGACCTGGTTAACTTTTAAGCCTAAAACGGGTATCCTTTGCGGCGTCAAGCAAACGGCACGCACACCGTGCCAGATCAAGGAGGCCCCTATGGCGCACCAAGCAGACCAGCAGACGATGCAACTCGTCCTTATCCGTCACGGAGAGTCCGAGTGGAACAAGCTCAACCTGTTCACCGGCTGGACCGATGTCGAGCTCACCGACACGGGCCGCGAAGAGGCGGCGGCAGGCGGCCGCGCCCTCAAAGAAGCCGGTTTCGACTTTGACGTCTGCTACACTTCGCGCCTCAAGCGCGCGATCCACACCCTCAACATCGTGCTCGGCCAAATGGATCGCGAGTGGCTGCCCGTCATCAAATCCTGGAAGCTCAACGAGCGCCACTACGGTGCGTTGCAGGGTCTCAACAAGGCCGATGCCGCGGCGGAGCACGGCGACGAGCAGGTGCTCATCTGGCGCCGTTCCTTCGATGTCTGCCCGCCGGCGCTCGAGCCGGGCGACGCGCGCGATCCCCACACCCAGGAGCAATACCGTGACGTCGCGCCCGATCAACTGCCCTATACCGAGTGCCTCAAGGACACGATAGCCCGCGCCTGGCCTTATTTCGAAGACGAGATTCGCCCCCAGATGCTCGCCGGCAAGCGCGTACTCATCGCCGCACACGGCAACTCCCTGCGCTCACTCGTCATGAAGCTCGAGCACCTCACGCCCGAGGAGATCCTCAAGGTCAACATCCCCACCGGCGTGCCGCTCGTCTACACCTTCGATACCGATTTCAATGTCCTCGACAAGCGCTACATCGGTGACCCGGCGACCATCGCCGCCAAGATCGACGCCGTGGCCAATCAGGACAAAGCGCACAAGTAGCCCCAACCCAAATCCGACGCGTGGCGCCGCACGACCCAGATGCGACGTCACGCCGCCCATACGCAGGAGCGCACCATGCTCAACCATCTCAAACAACACTTTGGCTCCCGGCGCACCGGTGGTCACGGAGGCCTAGACATTGCGCGGCATATCGGCCCCGGGCTGCTCGTGACCGTCGGCTTTATCGACCCGGGCAACTGGGCCTCCAATATGGCCGCGGGCTCGCAGTTTGGCTACGCGCTGCTGTGGATCGTCACGCTGTCCACGATTATGCTCATCGTGCTGCAGCACAACGCGGCGCACCTGGGTATCGCCACGGGCGCCTGCCTTGCCGAGGCCACGACACGTTACCTCCCCCGCTTCGTCGGGCGCACGGTGCTCGCCAGCGCCTATCTCGCGACCATCGCCACCGCCATGGCCGAGGTCCTGGGCGGCGCGATTGCCCTTCAAATGCTCTTTGGGCTGCCCGTGCGCGCGGGCTGCGTCATCGTGGCGACAGTATCGATGGCGATGCTCATGACGAACTCCTACAAGCATGCCGAACGCTGGATCATCGCCTTCGTAGGCGTGGTAGGACTCTCGTTTTTGGCCGAGCTTGCACTAGTCCAGGTCGACTGGCCGCAAGCCGCCGCAAGCTGGATCACGCCCAGTATGCCCACTGGCTCTGCCGCGATTATCGTGAGTGTCCTGGGTGCGGTCGTTATGCCACACAACCTTTTTCTGCACTCCGAGGTCATCCAATCCATGCACTTCGAAGGCCAAGGCGAGCAGGTTATCGAAGAGCGTCTGCGCTACGAGCTCTTCGACACGCTCTTTTCGATGGGCGTGGGCTGGGCAATCAACTCGGCCATGGTCATCCTGGCCGCAACGACCTTCTTTGCGCACGGCATGGTCGTAGACGACCTCGCCGTCGCAGCGGCCACGCTCTCCCCCATTCTGGGCCCGGCGAGCTCGACCATCTTTGCGGTAGCGCTGCTGTTCGCGGGACTATCGAGTAGTGTGACGGCGGGTATGGCGGCGGGCACCATCACCGCGGGCATGTTCGACGAGGAATACGACATACACGACCGACATTCCTCGATCGGGGTGGCGGCCTGTTTCGTCGGCGCAGTGACGGCGTGCCTGGTCGTCCCAAATCCTTTTGAAGGTCTCATCTGGAGTCAGGCACTGCTGTCGCTTCAACTGCCGATTACGGTCTTTGTGCTCATACGGCTCACCAGTTCACCCCACGTCATGGGCAAATACGCCAACTCGCGTCCACTCAACGCGCTGCTTGTAGGGATCGGCGTCATCGTGACGATTCTCGACATCGTGCTGCTAACGGGGATGTAATTGGGATGGCGTGGCTGTCCAGATATAACGTCTCAATCTGTAACACGTAAGGCCGTTTTAAACCGTCAGATAAATCAAAAGGGCCCCGGCCGAGAATTCGACCGGGGCCCTTGGACAGAGCTATGTGTTGCTACAAGCCGTGTGCCGACGAGCTACTCCTCGACGAGCTCAAACTGATCGGGACCGACGCCGCACACCGGGCACACGTAGTCCTCGGGCAGCTCGGGCGTTTCGACCTCAACCTCGTAGCCACAAACGATGCACACGAACTTATACGTCTTCTTCTCCTCAGCCATGATGTTCTCCTCTCGAACGCGACTGGTGATGTACTTCATCTATTAGTATAGATTCTCAATAATATAATGCAAGTATTTTTAAAACATTTCTAGCCTTGATACGAGGACGCCTTCGGAGGCGTCTTGCCCTTCAGGACCTTATGGTAGTAATCGTAGGTGAGCGGCGTGTCGTCGCTCAGGCGCTCGGCATCCTCGACCTCGCCGATAAACAGTAGATGCGTGCCCACATCCACGGTATCAATCAAACGGCAGCTAAACAGGGCCGCCGCGTGCTCGGGCACATAGGGCATGCCCAGAGCCGTCTCGCGGGTCTCGTATTTGGCAAACTTGTCATAATCGCTGCTGGTGCGGAACCCAAAGTTACCGATGTAGAGCATGTCGGCGGTCTGATCGATCACGGTCAGCGCGAACGCTTTGGCTGATGCGATGACGCCCGAGGTGACGTTTTCCTTGTTAACGGCAACCGAAATGCGCGGCGGCATGGACGTCACCTGCACCGCCGTGTTGATGACGCAGCCGGCGCGCAGCCCGTCTGCAGCGGAGTTCACCACGTACAGGCCGCTCGGCATGGTAAAGAACGCAGTTTTGTCCATAACGATCACTCCCCTAGCTCGGTTGGAACCTCATGGATGTATGTACCCACAAAAAAGGCAGCGCCCATAACGGACGCCGCCTTTGAAACATATGTGTCAGAACAGTAAGAAAGATGGGACACCCGCAGTTGCGGTGAAATAGGGACTGAATAGCCCCTCAAACAGGCAAAACAGTCCGTATTCCACCGCAACTTATGAAGGACGGTCAGCGGTTGCGTTCCTTGAGGGCGCGGTCGATCTCGCGTTGGACATCACGCTTGGCCATGTCCTCGCGCTTGTCGTAGAGCTTCTTGCCGCGACCCAGGCCCAGCAGCAGCTTTACGCGGCCGTCGGTATTGAAGTAGAGCTCCAACGGAACCAGCGCATAACCACGGTTGCGAAGTTTGCCGTCAAGAAAGTCGATTTCCTTGCGGTGCAGCAGCAGACGGCGCCGACGGTCGGGATCGCGATTCCACACGCCACCATGGCTATAAGGGTGGATATGCAAGCCAACGAGCCAGCACTCCCCGCCACGAATCAGTGCAAAGGTATCGGTAATCTGGCACGCGCGCTCGCGAATCGACTTGACCTCGGTACCGCTCAGCTCAATACCGCACTCAAACGTCTCATCGATAAAGTACTCGTGATGTGCCGAACGATTCTTGGAAATGAGCTTGCGCTCGCGCTTACTGGGCATCGCCGGCCTCCTTGGCGCCATCGGCGTTTGAGCCCGCAGCCTCGCGCTTTGCCCTGCGCTCGGCATTAAGCTCGGCATCGCTCTCGCGCACCAGCTTGATAATCGCCGCGCATGCCTCCTCGCCCACCAGGTCGCGGGCACGGACCGTCAGACGCGTAGCCTCCTGCTTGTCGCCGTCGCTTGCAGCATCGGTCGCGCACATGATCAGGCAGATGGCGATCTCGGCCGAAGGCGAGGTCGGCACGCCCTGCAGGGCGAGCTCACCCATCACATGGTCGTCACTCTCGTCCGCGGCATCCGGATAGGTGGTATGGATCTTGTTGAGCAGGCGCGTCGTATGCGCATCATTGGGCGCCAGGCGCAGCGCCAGACGCGCACAGCCCACGGCTGCCGAAATGTTCTCGGTCTCGGGCTCCAAGAAGTACTGACCCAAGTTGGTGTAGGCGCGTGCGGCGCACTTACCGTCGCTCGCGCGCTCCAGCACCGAGAACGAGAGCGATGCCCACTCCTGCTTGTCCTCGAGCGCGCGGAACAGCTCGGCCAAGTCCAAGCGATAGTTGCAGTTCATGGGATCCCAACGCACAGCCTGCATCAGGGCATTACGAGCGCTCACATAATCCTGCTGGCGAATGTAGGCAAACGCCATGTCGGAGTACAGGCGGTCAAAGGGAACCTCGACCTGCACCAGCTCGCGCGGATCCTTCTCCACGCGGCGATAGGCCAGGCGCTCAAACTTGCTGTCGAAGCTAAAGTACTGGCGCTTCTCCTCCGTCTTGCATTCAGCGTCGATATACTCCTCGGCGAGCTCCACCAGACGCTCAAGCAGCGGCGTCGCCGTAGCCAGGTCGCCCTGCGCCAGATAGTTCTCGGCATACGTGATGTCTTGCAAGCTGATGGGCAGATCCATGGCTACTCCTCGATCTGAGCGAAACACGGCAGGCGCCGTATATACGGTCAATACACAAAACCCGGGTCTCTTACGAGGCCCGGGCGTTCAAGTTTGGTAGCCCGTACCAGATTCGAACTGGTGATCTCCGCCTTGAGAGGGCGGCGTCCTAAACCGCTAGACGAACGGGCCATATGTAGCAAATGCAATGGCTGGGATGGAGGGAGTCGAACCCCCATTGACGGAACCAGAATCCGCTGTCCTGCCATTAGACGACATCCCAATGACTGCATCGCTGCGCTCGGCTGTGCCTTTGCGCAAGAAAGAAATATACGGGAAGTCACGCCGTGACGCAAGCCCCAATTTTGACTTTTTTGAAATTCAGTCAAATTGGCCTAATTTAGTCCAACCCGTGAAGGACCTGTGAAGCCAACCGTTGTACACGAAGGGCAAAACGCCGCGAGCGGTAGCCGTCAACCGTTGGCAGATTCTACCGTGAAAACGATAGCACCAGGCAACACAATCGAAGTATCAATGATCACGTAGATATCGAGGCGCCATGGACGAAGAGCTTGATTACCTATGGGAGACCCTGGGGCTCGAGATCACTGCTGATCTTTGGCCCGAACGGGACAAAATCCATCCCACTCTGCGCCCCGCCATCACGGTGATGCTGGCAAAATACCGCCGTGCATCCTTTTTGATCATGCGGATGTCATGGCACGCGGGACTCCCCGACCTTAAGCGAATCCAGGCAAGCCTCGTCGAGCTGTCCGGCATGCCGACCGTCATATCCGAGGCGCACCTGGAGCAGCGCCAGCGCGAGCGACTGCAACAGCAGCGGATTCCCTTTATCTGCCCCGGCGTTCAGGCATATCTGCCCTTTATGGACGAGGAGTACTGGAGCGGCAAGCCCAACAAGCACGTAAAGGTCTACGATCCGCACGAATGGGCGCGGCTGGCGGACTGACTGGGGCAGGCCCGCCGGCGGAAAGTGCGTCCCACCCTGAGCACTCAAAACGGGTCGCACTTTCCGCAGCCGCTACAGCAACGCCTCGGCCCAAGCCGCTTCCCTAAAGCCGGGAATCGCAAAGTCGTCGCCCACCAGCAGCGGACGCTTGACCAGCATGCCGTCGGTCGCCAGCAGCTCGTAGCACTCCCGATCCGTCATGCCCGCATCCAGACGCGCCTTCAGGCCCAGCTCTCGATATTTCATGCCCGACGAATTAAAGAAGCGCCGCACCGGCAGCCCCGAACGAGCAATCCAGGTCGCAAGCTCATCAGCCGTGGGATTGTCCAAAACGATATCGCGGTCGATATACTCTACCCCGTGTTCGTCCAGCCATGCCTTGGCCTTCTTACAGGTCGAGCACTTGGGATATTCAACAAACAGTACGGTCATGGGAATCCTCCGAATATAGATCGGCCAACGCAGACACACGCCACACGAGGCGCCTTCGCATGATGGGCCAATTGTAGCCCACGGGTCACACGCTAAACGAACCGTACCCCGAATCCGCGTTTGATGAACGGCAGCAGCTCCATTGCCTCGGGCGTGATATGGCCCGCAACGTTCATGCGCTCGTCACCGGGAAGATCGACCCGCGCAATCTCAAGCTCGCCTTCGTAGCGCCCATAGCCGCTATTGCTCACAGCGATCGACCCCGCCTTTCGCGGCAGGCCGGCACCGGTATCCGTCGGCACGGAATCCGGCTTAAGCGTCGTGCGCGACTCCTGAGACCTAAAGATGAGGGCGCTCGAATCGGGCCGGTCGTGATGAATCTGCCCACGTACATAGGCATAACCGGGCTCAAGCTCGCATTGCAAATCCACGTATCCGGCAGAAACTTGAGCAAACTGCGCCCAGCCCGCATCGGAAAGATCGGGGTCGCCAACCAAAACGATGTCGCAATCGGCGCCGTGTGCGAGCTCAAGCATGTTGAGGGCAACCTTCGACGCGCGACCGCGCTGCGCCTCAACCGTCGGCAGTCCCTCGAATACCGGCCCGCGAACGTTGGCGTCACCTGGCACAAAAGCCATGATTTCGAAGCCAAGCGCCGCAAGACGAAGATTCGTCCGAGCAATGTCCTCCAGAGCTAAACCGGTATAAGGCTTGGGATAAAAATTGTGGCAGGCGGCAAAACGAGTCACATCGGCACCGGCTTCTCGCCACGATGCGATTTCATCAGAACTCACCGTCGATGCATTGACCACAATGCGAAATTCACCGGACAGCTCCGCGACCCGCTGGGCGCTAAAGCCATAGTCCAAACGAAGGTATTCCAACCCCAGATCGCGCAGGTCCTCGATGCGCTCAAGCCCGAGCAAATCGCACGTGCGCGGCCCCACATCGGCAATGAGCGCAATGCCGCGGGCGGAAAGCAGCGACAGCACATGACGGACCTTATCAGCATACGCCGCTCCCCCATCCTCGGGAATATGCAGCGAGGTGAACGCATAGCGCGCACCCGCCGCGGCACCACGCTCAATCGTCCGCTCAATATCCTGCAGAGGGCTGGAAAGATAAATCGAAATACCCGTTTTCACGCTTCAACGCTCCTTTAAAAAAGGCCGGCGGAGCAGTTAGCCCCGCCGGCACAACCATAGCATCAAGAAATCTGCCGCGCGCCGCGAGCCCCGAGCAACACGGCTCGCGATATCAAACTACTCGCCAAAGAACTCATTGATCTTCTGCTCGTCGACGCCAAAGAACCACGTCAGGACAAAGCCGGCGGCATAGGCAAGCAGCATAGCGGCAACGTAGCCGAGCTGCTGGCCAGGAACGACGATCAGCAGGCCAAACAGACCGGAAACGCCCTGAGAAACCGTGCCGATGTGAAGCAGCGCCGCGAGCGCGCCGCCAAATCCGGCACCCAGGCAAGCCGTCACAAACGGACGAACGAGCGGCAGCGTAACAGCATACATCAGAGGCTCGCCCACGCCCAGGATTCCAACGGGAATGGACTCAGCGACGTACTTCTTGAGCTTGGCGTTCTTGGTCTTAAAGTACAGCGCCAGACCGGCACCGACCTGACCGCCGCCAGCCATCATAAGGATGGGAAGCAGGTAATTGATGCCCTTGGTAGCGCCGTCGGGATCGTTGAGCATAGCATGGATCGGCGTGAGCGCCTGATGCAGGCCGACGGACACCAGCGGCAAGAAGCCTGCCGACAGGATATAGCCGCCCAGGACGCCCAGCTTCTCGAAGATAAAGGTCAAAACGCTAAAGATGGCAGTCGTCAGCCATGCGCCAACCGGCTGGATGATGAGCATCAGAGCAAAGGCGCCGATGATGAGCACCAGCAGCGGGGACAAGAACGTGTCGAGTGCGTTGGGCATAACCTTGCGAATCTGACGCTCCATCCAGGCAAAAAATGCGCCAGCGATGAGAGCCGCGATCATACCGCCCGCTGCGGGGTTGTACTGCGCATTGGTGAGCGGCAGCAGAATGGCAGTGGCAGGATCAGCCGCGCCAGGCGCAAGCAGGGGCATGGCGCTGTTGGCGATGCACATCATGCCGGCGATGCCGCCCAGCGCAGCGGAGCCACCAAACTCACGTGCTGCGTTATAGCCCACCAAGATGGGCAGATAGGCAAACAGGGCCCAGCCCATGGAACGAATGCCCTGGTACCACCACTCGCCTGCAAGCGCGCCTGCCGTCGAGACGTTAATGACGTTGCAGATACCGTTGATGAGGCCAGCCGCAATGATGCCGGGAAGCAGGGCGACGAAGACATTGGAAATCTTTTTGAGGAAGGCCTGAACCGGCTTGGACTCGTACTTGGCCTTCTGCGCGGCCTTGTTTGTGGCCGCAGCGTCAACCACGCTCTCGTCAGCAACGCCTTTCGCAAGGCCGGTGAGCTTGGAGAACTCCTCGAGCACCTTATTCACCTTGCCCGGACCCAGCACGATCTGCATCGTGTCGTCCTCGACCAGGCCCATCACGCCGTCGAGCGCCTTAATACCCTCCGTGTCGACGTTGCCCGCGTCTTTGACGGTCACGCGCAGGCGCGTCATGCACGCCGCGTTTGCGAGCACGTTGTCTTTACCGCCCAAAAGGTCCAGCAGCTTTTGAGCCAGCTCTTTGTTTGTCATAACTCCTCCTTGTATTGGGTATCTCGTCTGGATGTCATATCAGCTCACGCCGCGCACCTATTGGGCATCGGCATTGCTCTTCTCATGGCCACTCACCGCAGCACGGACATGGCCTCGCGCCCGCTCAAGAGCTACCGCAGCCTGCTCGGCATCGCAGTCCAGCAGTACCGAGACAATAGCGGTTTTTACATGGCCGCCGGCATCTGCAAGCGCCTGAACAGCGCGCTCGCGCGTGCAGCCGGTCGCCTCCATCACGATGTTCTGGCCGCGCACCACCAACTTCTCGTTCGTCTGCTGCACATCGACCATCAGGTTTTGGTATACCTTGCCGATCTTGACCATGGCACCGGTCGAAATCATGTTGAGAATGAGCTTTTGAACCGTTCCCGCCTTGAGCCTCGTTGAGCCGGTCAGCACCTCGGGACCGGGCACGGGCTCAATAGCAAGATCTGCGCTCTCCCCGATCTTCGACCCTTGGTTGCAGGCAATTGCAATGGTCTTGCACCCAGTTGCCTTGGCGTACACAAGACCGCCCACCACATAGGGAGTACGACCGCTTGCCGCCAGGCCAACGACAAGATCCTTGTCCGAGAGTCCACGCTCTCGCAGGTCGCTCGCGCCAAGTTCCTCGCTGTCTTCGGCACCTTCGACAGCCTTGATAAACGCCGTCTCGCCTCCGGCAATGAGCCCGACAATCAGGTCGGATGACACGCCAAACGTGGGCGGACACTCCGAAGCGTCGAGTACGCCCAGACGACCGCTGGTGCCTGCGCCCATGTAAAAGACGCGCCCGCCGCGCTCGAGTGCCTCAGCAGCCCAGTCGATTGCCATGGCAACCCGGGGCAACACTTTCGTGACCGACTGGACGGCACGAAGATCCTCATCGTTCATCGTCGTGACGATTTGCAGCGACGTCATCGTATCGAGGTCCATTGACCTTTGATTACGCTGTTCGGTCGTGAATTTTGTTAAATCGAGCATTTCATTCACCTCATCTTTCCTGTTTCTCGATGTAGTTTTGCTTAATGACATGCGTCGCCCGTTCGTAGTCGCTGGCAACGTAAGCAGCGTACAGGGCATCGACAACCATAAGCTGGGCCATACGCGAAGCCATGGCACCGCTGCGGACCAAGGGCTCACTCGCAGCGACGCCGAGCACGGCATCGGCCATGGTGGCAAGCTTGGATGATCCATCTACTTTGGTCACGGCCACAACGGGACAGTTGTGACGTTGGGCCTCGGCGGCGCAGTCCAGCACCTCTTGCGTCAAGCCCGAGTAGCTAAAGGCGATTGCCATATCGCCCTCATGCATGTTCTTGGCACACAAGAGCTGATCATGCCAGTCGTCGTACAGATGGCACTCTTTGTCGACACGCATGAGCTTTTGCGCCAGATCGTGCGCGACCAAACGAGAGGCACCGATACCGAACAGATTGACCGCGCGTGCCCGCTTAAGATAGGCCGCACATCGCTCCAAGACGGTGTAATCGAGCGTTCGCGCCGTCGCTTCGATCGTGCGCACGTTGCTTTTCATCACCTTCCCCACGATACGTTCGACGCTGTCATCCATGGAGATGTCCTCGAGGGCAACGTCTTTCTTGTCACCCAAGAGCGCCAGCTCGGCAATCAGTTCGCGCTGGAACTCCTTGTAGCCCGCAAAACCCAAGCGCTTGCAAAAGCGCAAAATGCTCGAGGGCGAGGAGAACGTGGCATCGGCAAGACCGCGGACGGACAGCCCGACCACCTCGTGCGGATGAGCGCTTACATATGCGATGACATTGCGTTCCGCCGGGCTCGCGCTGAGCTCACGCTCGCGAAGCCGCAAAAGCAATCCGTTTGCCATCTCAAACACCTCCGTTGAGAAGAATTAAAGACCAACGAACGATTCGTACCGGATATAAACAGCTTTTACGGTACATTGTGCCGCATCGTGGCGCACAAAGGGCGAGCGTTCTACCGCTCGCCCCTCAAATCCGACCGCTCGGAAATACGCACGACACAAAATAATTCAACAAGATCGCATTATCAAAAACGGGCTTGTTACCGGCTAGCGCCTCGCATGGGCGCCGATCGGCCGAGTCGCATGGCGCACCAACACCGCTGCCAGCAATACCAACAGCATGGCGGTGACATAGCCCGCAGCATCGAATCCTAAATCGATAACGTCGAAATGCCTGCCGGGAACAAAGATCTTATGTACCTGATCGCCAACGGAGCAGACGGCGCAAAAGAGCAACACGGGCACGCAACGGGAGCATACGCTCCACGGACGCCTGGAAAAGCAAACCACGACCACCGAGGCGAACAATCCGACGAAGAAAAACTCTACGGTATGGGCAACGCGACGGACGTTCGTGCCCACCCACATGCGAATGGAAGCAAGTCGGCCAGACCGGACATTCGAAGCAGCCGAATCGGTGCCCCCGGTCATCCCGTTCTCGGTCTGAGCTTCACCCGCGACATCGGCAGCCTGTACGCCCGTAGCCTGACCCTCCACCACACGCGCGGTAGACTCGCTCAGCAACGACGTCTCCACCGCATTTTGCTCCGTCAGCACCCAGATGCCCGCCAGCGTTGCAGTAAACAGAACGATCGCGGTCCATCCGATTATTTGTTTTACGCGCGCCAAGGGCCTACCTCCTTTTTTGAATATCAGCGAGTGTAGCCCCAAATGGCATCGTCACCGTATCAAAATTTGAATCGCAACAGGAAGCGCCAAAGCGGCGCAAACCCCTACCCCGCCTCGCGCATCCAGCGATCGAACGTCCCCACGCACACGCCCAGGCACTTTGCTGCCTGGCTGCGGGTAATATCGCCTGCCTCATAGCTATCGCGTACCAGCTCAAACTGAGGAGGGCACGGCTTGCGAGGTCGACCGAAACGGACCCCTCGCGCCCGCGCCGCTGCAATCCCCTCCGCTTGGCGCCGATGGATATTCTCGCGCTCCACCTGCGGCACGTAGCTCAGCAGTTGCAGCACAATATCGGCAATCAGGGTATTAGTCACATCCGGCGCGCCGCTGGCCCTGGCGCGCGTGTCAAGCAATGGCATGTCCAACACCACAATGGCAACCCCGAGCTCCTTGGTAATGCGACGCCATTCCTCAAGAATCTCGGAGTAATTACGACCAAGTCGGTCGATAGAAAGCACCACCAGCACGTCCCCGTCTCCCAGGACGTGCAGCAGCTCGCGATAGCGCGGTCGATCGAAGTCCTTGCCGCTCGCATGGTCGGCATAAATATTCGCCGAGCCCACGCCATAGGCGCCCAGCGCATCCAGCTGCCGATTCAGATTCTGATCGCGCGAACTCACCCGCGCATAACCATACACCGTCGCCATCTCATCCCCGCTTTCTTGTAAACCTGCCAAAAAGGGACAGGTTTATTTTGGTAGGTTTTACCTCTCGAATAGCAGGTAAGCGGGCGGCCGAGCAGACGGCAAGGTAGCCATGATCCAAATGCGGAGGGCGGCCCCGAAAGACCGCCCTCCGCTCTCCCGCCATGAGTCGAGATTTGGCTAATGGATAAGCTTAAAGTCCAAGTGCCCACGCGTGGTATTGACGCGCGAGACCTCGATAATCACGCGCTGGCCCAGTTCATAGCGAGTCCCCGTGTCGGCGCCCGTCAGCGTAAGCGCATCCTCGTCGAACTCGAACCACTCGTTGCCCAGGCTCTTGATCGAAACCAAGCCTTCGACCTGCGTCAGGTCCAAGCGCACAAAGAGGCCCATGCTGCTAACCCACGAGACGGATCCGGCATAGCGCTCGCCCAGACGGTCCTCATAGTACTGGGCAATCTTGATCTTTTGCGTCGCATGGCTGGCGGCATCGGCCGCACGCTCGGCATCGCTGCATGCGCGGCAGATCTGCGGCAGAATGCGCGGCAGCGACTCGCGCCCCTTGCCGATCAGCCGCGGCGTACGGACCAAGGCGTCCTTGCCGCCGAGCTGCTCATAGGCCAACTGCAGTTTGAGCACGCGGTGCACCACCAGATCGGGGTAGCGACGGATGGGACTCGTAAAGTGACAGTAGCACGGCGCGGCGAGCGCAAAGTGGCCCTCGTTGCGCGGCTTGTACAGTGCGCGCTGCATGCTGCGCAGAAGCAGCGTGTTGACGAGCGGTGCGTTGGCCGTACCGGCGGCAGCATCAACTGCAGCCTGTAGCTCATCGGGACTCCCCAGGGCGATACCGGCAGCACGGCGATCGTCGATGATGCCCAGCTGCGCCAGCGCAACGGCGGCACCGTGCAGGCTATCGGGGCTCGGATCCTCATGCACGCGATAGCAGGCCTCGATATCACGGTCTGCCAGCCACTCTGCAACGCACTCGTTGGCGAGCAGCATGGCTTCCTCGATAAGCGACGTGGCACACGAACGCTCGCGCGCCACAATCTGCACGGGTACTCCGTCCTCATCCAATAGAGCGCGAATCTCGGCCGTGTCAAAATCGACTGAGCCGCGGACGCGACGAATACGACGGCGAAGTTCGGCGAGTTCGTTGGCGGCGACAAGGAAATTGCCGAGGTCAACGTTGCAGCCGCGGGCGGCCTTCTCGCACGCAAGACCGCGCTCAAGCGCCTCCTCGCGCGAGGCCTCAGCAGCCGCAACATCCTCGGCCGCACCCTCCAGCACCCCATACTCCACCGCGCCGGCACGCACCAGCAGCGCCTCGGCGCCGTCATAGTCCATACGCACACGCGAGCGAATCACGCTGGGGTACGGATCGTAATGCCGCACGCGACCCTGCGCATCGAGCTCAATGTCAACGGTAAACGCAAGACGGTCCTCGTCAGGGCGAAGCGAACACAGGTCACAGGACAGGCGTTCGGGCAGCATGGGAAGCACGCGATCGGCCAGATACACCGATGTCGTACGATGGCGAGCCTCAAGATCGATATGCCCGTCCCAAGCCACATAGTGTGAAACGTCGGCGATATGCACACCCAGCTTGTAGCCACCCTCGGGCGTGCGCTCCAGCGAAATGGCATCGTCAAAGTCACGCGCGTCGACCGGGTCGATCGTGATGACAAAGCGGTCGCGCAGATCGCGGCGGAGCTGGTCCTTAAGCGCCGCGGACACATCGAGCGAAAGCCCCTCGGCCTCGTCCAGCGCGGCCTCGGGATAGCTATCGGTATAGCCGTAACGCGCCATCACATACTGAACGCCCAAATCGGGCGCGTCATCTCCGCCAATGCGGCGCTCGATCGTCACGGTGCCCGATTCCAGGCGCGTCGGGTAGGTCAAAATGCGCGCGACGACGGCATCGCCCGGGTGGACGCCCAGGCGATCCGCCGAGGTATCCTCGGGCAGAATGAAGAAGTCGGCCTTCAGGCGCGAATCGAGCGGCTCGATCACACCGAGCGGGCCGGCGGTCTGGTACGTACCCACCACGCTTATGGCTGCGCGCTCAACCACGCCTTCGATCACGGCGCGCCGCTCACCGTGCGGGCTGTTCTTAATGCTCACGGCAACGGTATCGCCATCCATGATCTCGCGCTTACCGCGGCCCATGACCTTGTAGTCGCCGCTCTCGGTTATGACATAGGCGCCATGCTCATGGAGCTGCACGCGCCCGGTCAGGCTCGGACGGCGTTCGCTGCGCACCGGCCCGCGCTTATTGCGAGCTCCACGCTTATGCTTGTTATTGCGCCCCATGGCGCCTCCTAACTATCGATTGCGAACTCCAAAGAGTCTACCCAAATGATCCGTTTTCCTGCCGTCCCCTAGGGATCAAAAAACGGGCCGCCCCATAAGAGACGACCCGTTGGAAGGGATGAATTCCAGGCATGCCTACACGCGCAGGTAGCGGCGCATGGCGATGGCAGAACCAAAGAGACCGATAATCACGCCGACCAGAATCAGCGCAGCATAGGTCACCAGGTAGTACTGCATCGGCAGGGCAAACGACATCCAGCCGATGCTCTCCTGCAAACGCGGAATCATCAGATTGCGCAGCAGCTCCAGAACGCCGATGGAAAGCAGCGAGCCCAAAATGGCCTGCAGTACGCCCTCGGTGATAAACGGGCCGCGAATGAAGCCGTTGCTGGCGCCGACCAGACGCATAATCGCAATCTCACGACGACGCGCCGTGATGGACAGGCGAATCGTGTTGTTGATGAAGATGAATGCGATAAAGGTCAGAAGGCCGACGAGCACCACGGCGGCGATGCGGATGTAGTTGGTCACCTGGAACAGGCGGCTCACTTCCTCCTGGCCGTACAGCACGCTCGCGTTGACGTCGCCGTCATCCGCGATCTTCTGGAAGTCGGCGTTCTTCTTGAGCTTCTGGGCCGTGCTTTCGACCTTGGACGGATCGTCCATCTCAATTGCAAACGAAGCCGGCAGCGGGTTCTGGCCATCGAGCGCGCTCATGGTGGCGTCGGCGTTGCCCGACATCTTGCTCGTATACTCGGCCAGCGCGTCGTCCTTGTCCTTATAGGTCACGGACTTGACGTTATTCCACGTCTTAAGCTCGGCCTCAAAAGCCTGGACATCGGCCTGATCGGCGTCATCGCTAATGAACGCGTTGATGACAACCTGATCCTCGACGGTGCCGATCACGGAGTTCAGCATCGCGGAGCCCATGATGAACAGGCCGATGATAAACAGCGAAAGGAAGATCGTGATGACGGCGCCGAGCGAGGTAGTCCAGTTACGGAAGAAGTGACTGATTGCCTCTTTGAAGGAGTAGCCCACGTTAGTTGGTGCCATAGTTGCCGTAACCTCCCCTCTCCTGGTCGCGGATAACGTGGCCGCCCTCGAGGGCGATCACGCGACGGTGCATGCTATCGACCATCTCGCGGTCGTGCGTGGCGACGATCACGGTGGTGCCGGTGCGGTTAATACGCTCGAGCAGCTTCATGATGCCCAGCGAAATCGCCGGGTCGAGGTTGCCCGTGGGCTCGTCACAGATCAGCAGCGGCGGGCGGTTGACCATGGCGCGGGCAACGGCAACGCGCTGCTGCTCGCCACCGGAAAGCTGATCGGGCAGCGAGTCCATCTGATCAGCCAGGCCGACCAGACGCAGCACCTCGGGAACCTGGCTGCGAATAACGCCCTTGGGCTTGCCGATGCACTGCAGGGCAAACGCCACGTTTTCGTAGGCAGATTTTTGAGGCAGAAGCTTAAAGTCCTGGAACACGGCGCCAATCTGACGGCGCAGGAACGGAACCTTGCGATTCTTGATCTTCATGAGGTCCTGACCGGCAACCAGGATGCGGCCGCTCGTCGGCTTGACGTCGCGGTTGAGCGTCGACAGCAGCGTGGTCTTACCCGAGCCGGAATGACCGACCAGGAAGACGAACTCGCCCGGATAGATCTCGATGTTGATGTCGTCGAGTGCAGGCTTGTTGGGCTGTGCCGGATAGATCTTGGTGACATGCTCCATAAGGATGACGGGCTCGACACCGGCCTGCTTGGCCATCTTCTTGCGGCTGGCCTGCGGATCGATGGGCGCAAACACCGACGTAAAATCGGGGTTGTTGAGCGCGTTATCGAGGCTTGCGACCTCGGCTGCCTGATCGCTCTCGACCACCAGGGCAGCAGGCTGCGTGGGATCGGGAATAGCGGCAAAGAGACCGGACTGCGCAGGCTGAGGAACCGGCGTCGCAGGGGCCATGGGGTCGGGAATGCCGGCCATGGTAGGCTGCGGCGTGGCGGCGCCAGCCTGAGGCTGCTCCACGCGAGCGGTCACGGCCTGAACGGGCTCAAAACCCGCCGTGCCGGAAAGCGCGACATCGCTGGTGGGATTGTAGGCAAAGGGATCGGATGCCGGCTGTGCCTGATCTGCCGGCTGAGTGGGGGCCTGAGCAACAGGCTGGCCCTCTGAATCCGGAGTGGCGAAACGACTGCCCTGGACGCCTGTCTGCGTCTTGGGGGCATCATCGCCCGCACCGGAGGTACGGAAGTGGTTACCCACTGGTGCTCCTTATCGTCGTGCGTTTAAACTACATGAGCGCTTTGTATTTTAGCAGCATTAGCTTTGCTGCACATAAGAAGCATGGCGTGCTTAGGGATCCCGTCGGCCGGGCACAGGGTTACTCTCCAAATCGTCCTCGGACATGTCGGAGCCCCCGCTGCGCGCTTCGCGCGGCAGGGGCTCCTCCGTCCTGCGGAAAGATTTGGAGAGTAACCCTGTGCCCGGCCTGCGGTAACTAAGGGGTCGCTGCGTTTTGTTTAAGTGCAGCAGCGCCATGCTTGGGGGCTGAATTGAACGTGGCTGGAATGGGCCCTTATCCCAATAGAAATCCTGCTTGATACGGCCTCTTTAGAAGTTGCGGTGAAATAGGGACTGTTTTAGCAGTTAAAAGCCCTAATCAGTCCTTATCTCACCGCAACTGAAACAGGGGCGCTCTCCTAGAGAGCGCCCCTGCCGGGTTTCCATAGTACTGGCGAAGCAGTCCTTGAGATCCGTCTTGCCTTATGCCAAGAACTCCTTGGTGGTCGCCACGATGTTGGCGGCGTCTAGGCCGTACTTGTGCAGGAGCTCGGCACCCGGGCCAGACTCACCGAAGGTGTCGTTGACGCCGATCTTCTTGAGCGGCGTCGGGCACTGCTCGCACAGGACGTCGGCAACGGCGCTGCCCAGGCCACCGATCACAGAGTGCTCCTCGACGGTCACGACGTGGCCGGTCTTGGTGGCGCTCTTGACGATCAGGTCGGCATCGATGGGCTTGATGGTGTGCATGTTGATGACCTCGGCATCGATGCCCTCGGTAGCAAGCTGCTCGGCGGCCTCGAGAGCCTCGCCGACCATCAGGCCGCAGGCGATGATGGTCACATCGGCGCCCTCGCGCATGACAATGCCCTTACCCAACTCGAACTTGTAGGTCTCGGGGTCGTTGATAACCAGCGAGGCCAGACGGGCAAAGCGCATGTACACGGGGCCGTCGCACTCGTAGGCGGCGCGCGTCACGGCGCGGGCCTCGACATCGTCGGCCGGAACGATAACGGTCATGCCGGGGATGACGCGCATCAGGGCGATATCCTCGCAGCACTGATGCGTAGCACCGTCCTCGCCCACCGAGATACCGGCGTGCGTGGCACCGATCTTAACGTTGAGGTGCGGGTAGCCGATGGAGTTACGGACCTGCTCAAAGGCGCGGCCGGCGGCGAACATGGCAAAGGTGCTCGCGAAGGCAACGCGACCGGTGGTTGCGATACCGGCGGCAACACCCATCAGGTTGCTCTCGGCGATACCCACATCGAAGAAACGGTCGGGGCAGGCGGCCTTAAACTTACCGGTCTGCGTGGCGGCGGCCAGGTCGGCGTCGAGGACCACAAAGTCATCGTGCTCGTTGGCGAGCTCGACGAGGGCCTCGCCGTAGCTTACGCGCGTGGCGATTTTCTTGACGTCTGCCATCCTAGAGCTCCTCTCCGGCGGCCGTGAGCTCTGCCATGGCCTGCTCAAACTGTTCATCATTGGGGGCCTTGCCGTGCCAACCAACCTGGTTCTCCATAAAGGACACGCCCTTGCCCTTCAGGGTCTCGGCGATAATGGCGGTCGGCTGGCCCTTGGTAGCGCGAGCCTCGGCAAAGGCGGCGCGGATCTGATCGAAATCGTTGCCGTCGGCAAGCTCCACCACGTGGAACTTAAAGGCGCGGAACTTGTCAGCGAGCGGCATGGGGTCGTTGACCTCCTCGACGGGACCGTCGATCTGCAGGCCGTTGTGGTCGACGATCACACAGAGGTTGTCGAGCTGCTGGTTGCCGGCAAACATGGCGGCCTCCCAGACCTGGCCCTCCTCGCTCTCGCCATCGCCCAGCAGGGCGTAGGTTCGGTAGTCGTCGCCCCAGTGCTTGGCGGCGACGGCCATCCCAACGGCGGCGGAGATGCCCTGGCCCAGCGACCCGGTGGACATGTCCACGCCCGGGGTGTCGTTCATGTTGGGGTGGCCCTGCAGGTGGCTGCCAATATGGCGCAGCGTCTCCAGGTCCTCCTTGGGGAAGAACCCGCGCTCGGCGAGCACGGCATACAGGCCAGGTGCGCAGTGGCCCTTGGAGAGCACAAAGCGGTCGCGGTCTGCCTTGCGGGGGTCGGCCGGGTCGACGTTCATTTCCTCAAAATACAGATAGGTCATGATGTCGGCAGCGCCGAGCGAACCGCCCGGGTGGCCGGACTTGGCAGCGTGCACGCCGGTGACGATGCCCTTCCTTACCTCGTTGGCAACCTTTTTGAGCTCTACGTCGCTCATTGTGCCTTCCTTTCATCCTCATAGACAAAATGCACACGGCACGAAAAGGCAATCCCAGCCCGGCCGCGATGCACGTACGTCATTCATTATGCGAAGAAACTGAGGGCTTTACCAGAGTTTTTATCATTATTTGAGCAATTGAGCAGGCAGAACCGCTGATGAAACGGTTTATCAATGTGAACGTCTTTTGGATGCGGGACGATCGACAAGGAAGCGGTGGGACAAAATTATCAGTAGTGTTTGTCCCAGGGTCGCTTGCGGCAACGAGGTTGATGAGCCTATCGAACCTGGGACAAGCACTACTGATAATTTTGTCCCACCGACCCTGGCCAGTCTACGCGCTGATGTCCTTGAAGCCCTCACCGAAGGCTTCCGTGACGTCGGCAACCGTCACGATGGCGCGCGGGTCGCGCTCGCGCACGATGGTCTTGAGTGTATTGAGCTCGCGACGGCTCACAATTACCATGATCACCGGCTTCTCGGCACCCGAATACATGCCGGTCGCCTTAAACTTGGTGCAGCCGCGCCCCAAGCCGTACATAATATCGGCCGCGATATCGGGAAACTTGTCCGAGATGATGAGCACCATACGGCGCTTGTTGCCGCCATCGACCACGGCATCGATCACGTATCCGCTAATAACCATCGAAAGGCCGGCATACAGAGCGTTCTCAATCGAGAAGACAGGGGCCGACAGCGCGCATACGGCGACATCGATGGCCATGACCGTCGAGCCCACCGGCAGCGATGTATTGCGCGAGATAATCTGCCCAATGGTGTCGGAGCCGCCGGTATTGGCGCCGGCGCGCAGCACCATACCGTAGCCAATACCCGTAACGATACCACCCCACATGGCAGGCAGCATCAGGTCGTCATGGGCCAGCGGCGCCACAAACGGCGCAAACAGATCGGTAAAAAAGCCCAGCAGCACAAAGCCCGTGGCCGTCTGCACCGCGTAGAACATTCCGCCCGTACGCACAACCACAAGTAGCAGCAATGCGTTCATCACGATGGTCTGAATACCAACGGGCAGTGACACGCCATGAGACGCACCGACCGCCTGTATGATGGTCGCCAGGCCCGTAACACCGCCGGCGGCAAGGCCGTTGGGAATCAAAAACAGGTCGGTTGCGATCGCGGCCAGGGCGCACCCCAACATAATCTGGGGCAGGTCGTGGAAGAAGTTCATCGAAAGAATGCGCTTGATGTCCAGACGATATGCCATGCTACCTCCCTCAAAAAAGCGCACCCGTTGGGGCGCGCTTTGAACTTCTTGCTGCATTCGATTCTACCGATTCGGCCGGCAAAAACCACCCCCGCGTGAGGTTTGCTCTGGGTATAAAGTCGCGAGAAGAGATAGCGCACCGCGGGGCCTACGACCAGCAGCTGCAGGGGCATGGCCATCACGACGTTGCGCAGTACGTTTTTTGCCCAGAGCTGCGGGAAGGCAGCGACGGGCGCACCATGCATCATGGATATCGCGGCGCCGTAGCAGCTCATATAAGGCACCATCAGGCACACCATAAAGACGGATTTCATGATGATACGGCTGCGCCACTCGCGCATACTGAACACGCGGTTGGAAAGCGGGCCGGCATAGAACACGTCGCCCATCAGCGCCACCAGGAAGCCCGGAACGAAGCCGGAAATGGCGCTCATGAGGCTCTGCGGCGACAGCCCGCCCGCCAAAACGGCGGCGTTGTACACGGACATGCCGGCGACCATCAGTGCGCACATAACGATAGTGAACTTTTCTTGCTGGATTTTGTTGATCATCTTGACCCTCCTGAAAAGGCCGGGTCAAAAGCGAGAAGCGCGTAAGCCCGGCCTGGACTTACGCGCTTGCTACTCAACCATGAGGGATTCTACAACATCGTGGTCATGGGTCCGAGAAACTCCACAAGAAGGGGGCTGAAGGCCAGCGAACACTTTGTGCTCGGCGATTTATTACAATCCGAGGTTGCGCCGTATTTCCATCAATCCTCCCGCTGCTGGACCGGCACTTCTATTTAGATGTTTTGCCGTTTCCGGCATTTTTTCTCAATAGCTTTAAAACGACAGCGCATAAGTGGCGAAAGTGCACAAGAAACTTTTTAGCAGCACTCGTCAGACGCTACAACGGCAGGGTGAATTTCGCCGCGGGCGCGAGCGGCTCGGTGCGGAAGATTTGCCTGACAGTAGCCTCGTACTCACCGGCCTTGGGCACTTTCCGGGCCACGCGCGACGAAGACGTCGACGAGCCGATCTCACTGCTATAGCGTCGTCGCCGCAAAACGTTTTCCCGCACCGTTACACGGCAAGCCAGTTACCGTATCAACAGCGCGGCACATCCAGCGCCACGCCCCATTCTCAGCAAAGCGGGCTGTTTTCCTGCATAATCACCCTCTCCGCAGGGGTCAAGTGCAGGAAAACAGCCCTCGATCAAACGAGATGCCCATACTTGTTCGCGTCATGAAACGACGTGTTCAATCCTGCTATGCCATAAGACGCGAACGCCTCTCGAAGCTCGCGCATATTAGCAACGCGCATACGCCCGCGCCCGTGCCCAACAGGAGCATGACATCGTAGCTGCCCGTCGCATCGCGCACAAATCCAGCAAGCGAGATAAACAACGCATACGACATCGACACCGACATAGTGACCTTTGAGAACACTGCAGCGTAGCGTTCCTTGGACACGCGTTGTGCAATGAGAGCGATCCCGACCGTGTGCAGCGAAGAAGAGGCACCAAAAAGCAGGGCGGCAAGCAGAGCAATCGGCTCAGCAACCCCCGCGATCGTCAACAACCCGTATCCCGCTATGCAGATAACGATGCACGCTACCGTGGCGCGAATCGCCCCGATCCGATCGGCAAGGGCGCCAAGCACCGTCTTGAACACCACGTTGGCAATCATGACCGCAGAGACCATCAACGACGCAAAGCCAAGCGAATAGCCCACATCCTGACCAAAAACAGAAAGGTGCGAGCCCAGGCACCCCATCAACGTAAAGCAGCACGCCAGAGCAATCAGCGGAACCGTCACGTGGAAACCCGACGTATTGGAGGCGGAGCCAGGCTCCTTGCCACTCCCTTTCACAAAACGCTCGTCACCCGTGCGCATCGTCACAGCGGCAGGAAACGCCAACAACGCGAAGATAAGCCCAATGACCCTAAAGCCCGAACGAAACCCCACGCTTTCGATCAACATACTGCAAACCGGGTTAGCAACCGCCCCAATCACTCCGCTGCATCCCATGGCGATACCCGTGACCACGCCGTTGCGCGCTCCGAACCAGGTTTGCAGCACATAGGTGACAGGCAGGGTCGAAAAGCACGAAATGCCAACGCCCATCACCGCCGCAGCGACATAGTACTGGTAGATGCTCGTCAATGAGCCCATGATCGCAAATGAGGCTGCGACGAGCGCCGAGCCCGCTCCCATAACAACATTGATGGGCACCCGACCGAGCAGACGCGAAACAAACAGCGTCGTGAAGGCCGTCGCGATATTCGCCAACGTCATCACGATCGAGAATTCACCGACGCCGATCGATAAGTCGGCAACAATCGAGGTAGTGAAGATGCCCAGGCAGTCGTTGACCAAGCCGACCGAGCAGCCAAAGCAAATACAGCATCGCACCAACATGCCGAGGCGGCGGGAACGTCCCGCCGCCTCATGTCCGTGCGCCGTGGCGCTAGACATCGGCATCACCAAGGTCGGTGCCGTTACTTTCAATCACACGTCTATACCAATGGAACGAGTCCTTACGATAACGGTCCAGCGTACCGTTACCCCGCTCGTCGCAATCGACGTAGATGAAACCGTAGCGCTTCTTGAACTCACCGGTGCCTAGGCTCACGATGTCCATAGCCGTCCACGTCGTATAGCCGATGAGGTCGACGCCGTCCTCAAGTGCCAAAGCCATCTGCTCGATATGACGACGCAGGTAGTCGATACGATAGTCGTCATGCACCGTATACGATCCCTTGCCGTCGGGAACAAGCTCGTCCACCGCACCGATGCCGTTTTCCACGATAAGCAGGGGCACCTGGTAGCGATCGTACAGGCATCCGAGCGTATAGCGCAGACCCATGGCGTCGATGCCCCAACCCCACTGGGTAACAGGCAGGTACGGATTGCGCACACCCGACGTCATATTGCCCAGCGACTGCTCCTCCGCGTCGTGCGTGGTAAGCGCGGTCGTCCCATAGTAAGAGAAGCTGATGAAGTCCACGTGGCCGTCGTGAATCTGCTCCAGATCCCCCTCCTCTATGACGAGGTCGACCCCCAACTCCTTGAAGACGCGCTTCATATAGTACGGATACATGCCCTTTACCTGCACGTCCGTAACGAAGTGATTCTCGAGCTGCGTGCGCTGGTGCGCATACATCACGTCCTCGGGGTCACATGTGAACGGGTAGTAGATTGACGCGGTGATCATCGTTCCGAAGCGATATCGATCATCGATTTTGCGACCGATCTGCACGGCGCGGGCGCTCGCCACAAACAAGTGGTGCAAGGCCTGATAACGCTGCACCGGATCGTCAACTTGATCAGCAAAGCAAGTCGTGCCTTCGTGGATAATGCCCGCATGATGCCAGTTGCCCGTGCGACGCGTCATGATATTCAGCTCGTTGAACATGAGCCAATAAGTCACGAGCCCGCTATAACGCGTGAACACGATCTCGCAGAACTGCGTAAAGTAGTCAATCATGCGTCGATCCGCCCAACCGTTGAATTCCTTTGTAAAGGCGAGTGGTTGGTCGTTGTGACAAAGCGTCACAATGGGCTCGATGCCGCGCTCGCGCAGAGCGCAAAATACACGCTCGTAGTATGCCAGACCCTCCTCGATCGGGGCAGCATTCAAATCCGGAAGGATGCGCGTACAATTGATGGACATACGAAAGGCTTTAAGCCCCATCTCGGCCATCAGCTCGATATCCTCCTCGTAGCGGTGGTAGAAATCCACCGCTCGATGCGAGGGGTAATCCTCCCCTTCGGGCATATCGAGCAGGATGCGGCGCGATTCGTCGATGCTACCGCGCGTCAGGCAGTCTGCGATGCTCGGCACCTTGCCGTCCACATCCCAAGCGCCCTCGCACTGGTTGGCCGCCACCGCGGAACCCCACAGGAACCCTTCGGGAAACGCATTGATGTTCGTCATGTTCGTCATTCCCGTTACTCGACTACGGTCGAGCCGTCGGCCACGGAGTCAGCCGCCTTCTTCTCAGGCTTATACAGCAGCCAAGCGGAGATGAACGTCACAACCGCGCCGATCACCACGGCGATGCACATGTTGAGAAGATTGTTAGGCTTGTCGCCGATATAGACCGCCAGACCGAGCAGGTTCGAGCCACCATAGGAATAGCGAAGGATACCCGTAATGCCGCAATACAGGCCTCCGCAAAGATTGCCGATCATAACCGCCATAAGCGGGGTCTTGAGCTTGAGGTTCACGCCGTACAGTGCAGGCTCGGTGACGCCGCCCACGAGCGCGGTAATTGCGGAGCCCATGGCGTTCGAACGAAGCTCGGGATCAAACTTGGACTTCAGGCTCACGACGAGCGAGGCAATGCCCTCATTCATATTGGAAACGAGCTGCTGCGCGCCGAAGATAGGATCGAAGCCCATGGTTGCGAAGGACTGGGTGACAAAGGGGATCATGGCGGTGTGCATACCCGTCATGACCAAGAGCGGGTGCAAGCAGCAGAGAATACCGATAGCGAGGAATCCGATGGTGTTGTAGACCCACATGATGAAGTCGGCCATGTAGTTGCCGAGGAAGCCGCCGAGCGGACCGATGACGCACAGCGTGATCGGGGCCATCACGAGCAGGGTGAGCATCGGCTCAAGCATGCTGCGAATGGGCGCAGGGGAAATCTTCGCCATAAAGCGCTCGACATACCCGCAAACAAACATTGTAATAATCATAGGGATAACGGTGCTCGCGTACTTGAACCCCGTGATGGGAATTCCGTAAACCGAACCCGGAGCACCGTCGGCAACCATCTGCACGAAGGTGGGGTGCACGAGCATGCCGCCCAGGATGATGCCAATGCCGACGTTTGCCCCAAACTTCTTGGCGCCCGTCACGCCAATAGCGATGGGCAGGAAATAAAAGGCGGCGTCCGAAACGAAATTCAAGGTCACGTACGTGGGATCCGTCACAGGCAAACCGAGCTGAGCCGCCAACACAAGAACGACCTTGATCATACCTGAACCCATAAGCAGGGGAATAAGAGGCGTGATGCAGCCGGAAATACCGGAGATCACCGCGTTGAGCGAAAAGCGCTTCTTTGAGCGCGCCATGTCTCCATCAAGGTTTTCCTCAACGGCGTCGGCAGCCTCCATGCCGTGCTCGGCGCAAATCGCCGCATAGGCGTCGGCAACATCCGGTCCGATGATCACCTGATACTGCTCACCCGACCACTGCGAGCCCATAACGCCCGAGATCGCCTCGATCTTGCCCTTCTCGACAAGACCTCGATCTTTGACAGTGAAGCGAAGGCGGGTCACGCAATGCGAAAACCACGTGATGTTATCCTTGCCGCCCATAAGGCCCACGATATCGTGGGAAAGCGCGGCGAACTTGTTGTTCTTTCGTGCCATGGAATCCTCCAAACGAATCCAACTTCCATTTCAATATCTCGTAAAGCCACACGGCGTGCACTACCGCGATGCTTCCTAAAAAAGAAACCTCCAGACTGCAGCGAATCTTCGTTGCGTCCTGGAGGTAAAGCCCGCATTACCGGTCACAATCCTCATGGGATATATGATTTCAACGAGCGCAGAGGCGCAGCCACTGCGGGCATCACAACGTGCCTGTACCAGACCTCTTCCCCTTACAGAGACGTACGATATGCATGATGAGATAAGCGAGTTCCTCATCGGAGAGAAAGATACCCAAGGCCTGCTCAAGGTAGGTGCCAACATGGGTCGCGCTACGCGCGGCATCGGGATAAAGCGCTCGGAGGGACTCGTAGAGCCCCTCGTTTTCCTGGACCGCATCTTCAGAGTCCTGGCAGCGCTTGATGAGGTAGTGCATATGCGAAACGAATCGCGCGTAGCTAAATTCATCGCGATCGATGGAAACGGCAAGGTCGCGCTCGATAAGAGTCACGATGCGCTCGATATGCTGCTCGTTCGACTCGGCGCGTGCTCCGGCCTCGCGGGCCTCGGCCCCGATAATATGCAGCGCGATGTAAAACGACTCCTCTTCGGGAAGAGCAATGCGAAGATCGGCTCGAATAAGCTCGACGGCGTAGCGTCCGACCTGGACCTCACGCTCGAACAGATGCTGCAAATCCTGCGTAATGGGCAAATTAAAGCTCATCTGCTGAATAGCGCGCTGGATGGCAAAGTTGATGTGATCGGCGAGGGTAAAAACGATATTCGGACTCAGCGTTACCGGAAGCGTCTTTTTTGCGTAGTCGACAATGCGGTCGGCAGCGTTGAGGACCTCAACAGGAATATCCTGCACCATCTGGGCGTATGCTTCGCTTACACCGTAGAAGGTCTTGTCGATCTCGGACAGGCTGATCTCATAGGGCGGCCGCTTGAAGCCGATGCCCTTTCCGAAGGCCACAACCTCGGTGCCCGTGCTATCCAAGCACAGGGACACGTTGTTGTTGATGTTCTTAATGACCTTCACAGCTGCCCTTCCTTGTCACTCATCGTCGATTTCCCCGCATGGCAGAATCGAGGCATAAAAAAACCGAGACCCAAGCCAAAGCGGAAACTCTGGCAAGTGAAGCCTCGGACGAGTAACAACCTTGCAGCTGCAGTAAAGACTAGCAGATGAGAAGTCACTTGCAAAAGACAGTGGATCTAATTAGCGGCAAACGGTCGATTTTTGTCTGTGAGCGGTAAATGGGGGCCGATTTGGGGAGCACAGGCGATGAAGAAATACGTCATGTGACTCATTCTCAGACGGCGCTTCATCAAAACGGGCTGTTTTCCTGCATAATCACCCTCTCAACAGGGGTCAAACACGGGAAAACAGCACGGGGAACTTTCTGTGAGGTTATCCGAGCTGACCCTACTCCACATCGGCGTTGCCCGTTGCCCAGCGGTGATACCCGATCACAAACGGATCCAGGTCGCCGTCGTCGAGCACCGCCTCGACGTTGCTGGTCTCCACGCCCGTACGCAGATCCTTGACCATCTGGTACGGGTAGAGCACGTAGCTGCGAATCTGGTTGCCAAAACCAATCGTGGTCTTGGGTCCGCGGATCTCATCGAGCGCCTCGGCGCGCTTCTCGAGCTCAATCTCGTACAGACGAGCCTTGAGGATCTGCATGCACGCGGCCTTGTTCTGGATCTGGCTGCGCTCATTTTGACAGGTAACCACAATGCCGCTCGGGAAATGCGTCACGCGCACGGCGGAGTCGGTGGTGTTGACGCCCTGACCGCCCGGGCCGCTCGCGTGGTACACGTCCACGCGGATGTCATCGGGACTGATTTCGATGTCGATATCATCGGGTAGCACGGGGATGACCTCGACGCCGGCAAACGTGGTCTGGCGGCGCTTCTTGTCGTCGGTGGGGCTAATGCGAACCAAGCGGTGGACACCGGCCTCGGCGCGCAGCATGCCAAATGCGTCCTTGCCCTCGACGGTAAAGGTCGCGCGGTCGATGCCGATGACCTCAGCCGCGGGACAGTCGTTGATGGTGACCTTCCAGCCGCGACGCTGGCAATACTTCATGTACATCTTAAAGAGCATGAAGGTCCAGTCCTGGGCCTCCAGACCACCCTGTCCGGGCTTGATGGTCACAATGACATCGCCGTGATCGAACTCACCGGTAAACCAGCTCGAAAGCTCAAGCTCATCGATAGCGCGGGCCAGGCGTTCTGCCGTAGCGGCAGCCTCCTCGCGCAATGCGGCGGCGTCGGGGTCATCCCCCATCTCCTCGGCAAGCTCCAGCGCGGCGCGGGCATCGGAAAGCTCGCCGCGCGCGGTGTCCACGGCAGCGATATCTTCCTTGGTACGCGCGATCTCCTCCATAGTGGCACGGGCGGCGTCGGCGTCATCCCAAAAGCCAGGGGCAACACTTTTGGCCTCGAGCTCGGTCACGCGCGTGCGCTTTTCGTCCAAATGGAGATACGACTCGACCTCGCCGAGCCCGGCCGCGAACGCGGCCCGCTCGGCCGAGGTCGA
>OATO01000118.1_pt1 | contig 47764 bp, 34 predicted proteins | sample 1495011 | NCBI WGS metagenome assembly OATO01 (sample SAMEA2579961, study PRJEB22360) | human gut metagenome | biome: human gut; feature: human-associated habitat; material: faeces | place: Denmark | collected 2008/2010 | reverse complement strand
ACCTTCGCCGGGGTGGGTGTGGCGTTGGGGGGGGGACCCGGGGCTGCCGTAGTGACGCGTGCGGCTGGCGGTGTTAGTCGCCGGCGCGGTGCCGCGTTTGGAGCTGGCCTGCTTGGGCGGGATACCGCCGTCCTTGAGAATCTGCACCTCGCGGTCGGTGAGCTCGCGCCACGAGCCCTTGGCCACGTTCTTGAGCTCCAGGCCGGCAAAGTTACAGCGATGCAGGCGAATCACCGGGTGGTGGATCTTGCTCAGCATGCGCTTGACCTGGTTCTTGCGGCCCTCGCGGATGATGACCTCAACGGCGGTGGTCCCGGGCTTGACGCCCTGGGGCGCCACGGCCTCCGCCTCGTGCGCAGTGATAACGCGGCAGATGGCCGGCTGGCACAGGCCGTCGTCGAGCTCAATGCCGCGACGTAGCGGTGTGAGGTCGCGGTCGGACAGGTGCCCGTCCACGAGCGCCTGGTAGGTCTTGTAGACGTGCTTACTGGGGTGCAGCAGGTCCTGAGACAGGTCGCCGTCGGTGGTAAAGAGCAAGAGGCCCGTGGTGTCGCGGTCCAGGCGACCCACCGGGAAGAGCCCCGGAAAGCGGTCGCGCGGGACCAGGTCAGCCACGCAGGGGCGTTCTTGCGGATCGCTCATGGTGGTGAGGTAGCCGGTCGGCTTGTAGAGCATCAGGTACACGGCGCCCTGGCCGAGCTTGACGGGCATGCCGTCGACCTCGATGTGGTCGCGGTCGACATCGACCTTGGTGCCGAGCTCGGTCGCGACCTCGCCGTTGACGGTCACGCGTCCGGCGGTCATCAGGTCCTCCGAGCCGCGGCGGCTCGCCACGCCCGCGCGCGCCAAAAAGCGCTGCAGGCGCATGGTGTGCGGGTAGACGGGCTGGGCGTCGCCCGCTGGCGTTGTGGCGCCCGCGGCGCTTGTAGTGCGCGTCTCCCCTGCTTCGTTAGTCCTCGTCATGCATGTCCTCCGAGGTGTCACCGGCGGCCAGCAGCTCCTCGCCATCGGTATCTTCAACATCGGTATCGATCAGTTCGCGCTCTTCGTCCAGGTCCTCGGCCTGCTCTTCGAGCGTAGACTGAATGCTGCGGCCGCTCAGGCGCTCGCGGATAAACTGGCGCGACTGCTCGTCGGGCGCAAATTGCTCTAGATCGGGCAGGTCACGAGTGGAGCGCAGGCCGAACTTTTCCAAAAAGGCGTTGGTCGTGCCGTAGATGATGGCCTGACCGCGTTCGGGGTCGCGGCCGAGCTCGCGCACCAGGCCCTTGTCCACGAGCGACGCGATGACGCCGTCGGAGTTGACGCCGCGGATGCCCTTGACCACCTCGCGTGTGACGGGCTGGTGGTAGGCGATGACGGCCAGGGTCTCGAGCGCCGCCTGCGACAGCTTTTGCGTGTCCCAGCTCAGCACGTAGGCCTCGACCACATCGTGGTAGGCGGGGTGTGTAAACAGGCGCCAGCCACCGGCGACCTCGCGCAGTTGAAAGCCGCGGTTGGCTTCCTCATACTCAACCTTGAGCTCGGCCAAAAGAGATGCGCACTCGCCCGGGGCGATATCCAGCGCACCTGCCAGCGCGGGTGCGCTTACCGGGTCGCTCGACACCAGCAGCAGCGCCTCGAGGGCGCCTTTGAGGCTGTTTGCCTCCAGCGTGGAAAGGGTTGACATGGTTGCCGCTCCTATTCGGTGAGCTCGGGGCCCTCGCCGGGCACGTATGCCTCGGCGCCCTCGACGCGGTTGATTTGAATGGTTCCAAAGATCTCGTCCTGGCTCAGCGTAAGAGAGCCGCGCTTGGCGAGCTCGAGCATAGCAAGGAAGGTAACGACGAGCTGTTCGGTGGTGGCGTCGCCGTCCAAGAGCTCGCGGAAGGTGCAGGTTTGGTGCGCCATGGTAAAGCGGTCGACAGATACCACCGTCAGATCGAGCGGCACGCGATGCGGCGCCACGTGCTCGGCTTCCAGCAGGAAGGTCTGGCGCTTGCCGTCCAGGTCGGCGCAGATGACGGCGAGGCCGCGCAGGGTAATGCCGGCCAGGTAGTCGGGCATAAGGCCCAGAAACTCGGGGTCGGGGCCGGCTACGCGCGGATGCATGCGGCTTTCGGCCTGCATGCGCGCGCCAAGGGCTGCCGCCGCGCCCTTAAACTGCTTGTAGGCGATCAGGCGCTGGATCAGGACTTCGCGCAGGGCGTCGCCGTCGAGCGCGCTGAGTTCCTCGAGGTCTTCGTCGTCCTCGTCATCGTCGTCTGTCTTGCGCGGGGCCTCCTGGGGAACCAGCGAGGCTGCCTTAATGTCCAAAAGGGTTGCCGCGACCAGCAAAAAGTCGCTCGCCACGTCCAGGTCCAGCGCCTCGATGCGCTCGGCCTCGGCCAGGTATTGCTCGGCCACCTCGCTGATCGAGATGGCGCCGATATCAACTTTTTGGCGGGTTACCAGCTGCAGCAGCAGGTCGAACGGTCCGCTGTAGACCTGCGTCGACACGCGATACGACATCTTCGACCTCCTTTGACGGCGCCTTCGCGGCGCGGTTTGGGTGCACGTTGCGACCGTTTTGCACGGTCGACCTGTAAGTTTACCCTAGATGCCGGCGATTGCGAAGGTGAGCAGCTGCTCTGCTAGCGGATACACGGTAACGTCGAAATAGCGGCCAATCACGTCGATGCCGGTCCACATGGGCAGCAGGTACAGCACGATGATGAGGATGGGCATGGCGTATTGCTGCAGGCGGTAGTAATTGGCAAGCGCCTGGCCTTTGAGAAACGGGACGATGATCGACGAGCCGTCGAGCGGCGGGATCGGGATAAGGTTAAAGAACGCGAGCGACAGGTTGACCACGATGAAGGTGGCGCCGAAGTTCATGATTTGCGACGCCACGGCAAAGGACATGCTGGCGTAGAGATTGCCGTACGTTGCGTGCATGAGGGCGGCCGCGAGGCATGCGAGTGCGATGTTCGACGCGGGGCCGGCCACGCTCACCAAGACCTCGTCGCGCTTGGGGTGCTTGAGGTTGTTGAGGTAGACGGGCACGGGCTTGGCAAAGGCGAACACCGGGCCACCGGCTGCGAGCATGAGCAGTGGCAGGATGATGGTGCCGAACGGATCGATATGGTTGAGCGGGTTGAGCGATACGCGTCCGCGCGAGCGCGCCGTTTTGTCGCCGAGAGCCCAGGCCGCGGCGGCGTGCGCGCTCTCGTGAATGACGATGCCAACGATGACGGCGACGGCGCTGGCGAGCAGGTTCATGATGTAGCTGCTGGACATGGCGCTCTCCTAGCGGACGCGGCGCGAGGCGCGCGTGAGCAGGTAGTCAATTACAAACAGGATGACGGCGACGATAGCGTAATCCAGGCGGAAGACGCCGCCAAAGGGAGAGGTGATGACGCCGTAGCCGGCGATGGCGCTCGGCAGCGCGCGCGAAAGCTCAACGACAAAGCCCACGATCTGCAGCTTGGCGGTGAGGCCGCTAAAGCACAGCAGCACGGTCATCGCGCTCATAAAGATGCCGCAGATGCGACAAGCGATGGCGATGATGCTCATCGCCACGGCAGCGGCCTTACGAGAGTTCACGCGCGGTCTCCTCTTCGATCTGGGTGGAAAGCTCCAGCCATTCGTCTTCGAGCTTGGGTAGCTCTTGCTTAAGGCCGTTATATTCCCCCAGCGCGGCGTTGAACTTATCCTGATCGGCATAAAGCTCTTCGCTCGCCATCAATTCCATAAGCTCGTCATAGCGGGCACGCTTTTTGTCCAGCTCTGCCTCGATCTTCTTGAGCTGGTTGCGCACGCCCTTGAGCTTTTTGTTGAGTGCGGCACGGGCCTGGGCCTCGGCGCGCTTTTGCTCCTTGGTCTTTTTGCCCTCGGCAGGCTTGGAAGCGGTGGCGGGGGTGTCGGGCTGGGCCGCGGTGACCTTGGCGGACTTGGTCGCGGCCGGTGCACTCTCCCCTGCCGCCTCGGCGGCGGCGCGGGCTGCGAGGTCCTCGCGCTTGTAGAGGTAGTAGTCGTAGTCGCCGTCATAGACCGTGACCTTGCCGTCGCGGATGTCGATCACGCGGTTGGCCACGGCGCGCACCAGGTGCTCGTCGTGGCTGATTAGCACGATGGTGCCGGGGAAGTTTTGCAGGGCGTTCTCGAGCATGTCCACCGAGTCGATGTCCAGGTGGTTGGTGGGCTCGTCCAGGCACAGGAGCGCCTCGGGGGCCACGAGCATCTTGGCGAGCGCCAGACGCGCCTTTTCGCCGCCGGAGAGGACGCGAACCTGTTTCTCGATGGAATCGTTGTCGCTAAACAGGAAGGCGCCCAGCAGGCTGCGCTGCTGCGGCACGGTCCACTTGGGCGTGACGGTGTCGATCTCTTGCAGGACTGTGTTGGACTCGGTCATGCCCTCGAGTGCGTGCTGGGCGTAGTAGGCCACGCCCACGTTGGTGCCCAGTTCGCGGGTGCCGGTGGTGGGTGGCTCCAGGCCGGCGAGGATCTTCATGAGCGTGGACTTGCCGGCGCCGTTGGGGCCGACGAGCGCCACGTGCTCGCCGCGGTAGAGCTTGAGGTCGATGTCGCTGTAAATGTGCTTATCGCCGTATGACTTGGAGACGCCCTCGAGGCCCACGGCCATGTCGCCGGAGCGCGGCGGGTCGGGGAACTTAAAGTCGATGTGCTTGTGGCCCTCGGGCAGGATGACGAGCTCCTTTTTGATCTGCTCGATCTTGCGGATGCGCTCCTGGGCCTGGGCGGCCTTGGTGGGCTTGTAGCGGAACTTGTCGACGAAGACCTGCATGTGGGCGATGTCGCGCTCCTGGGCGGCGCGCTTGGCGCGCATCTGCTCCAGGTTGTCCTCGCGCTGCTTGAGGTAGCTGCTGTAGTTGCCGGTGTAGGTGGTCACGCGGCGGTTCTCGAGCGCGGCGACGTGGTCGACGCAGGCGTCCATGAAGGCGCGGTCGTGGCTGACGATGAGGACGGCGCCGTCGTAGTTGGCAATAAAGCCGCGCAGCCACTGGACGCTCTCGAGGTCCAAGTGGTTGGTGGGCTCGTCCAGAAGCAGCAGGTCGGGGTGGCGCAGGAAGAGCTTGGCGAGCGCGATGCGCATCTGCCAGCCGCCCGAGAACTCGGAGCACGGGCGCTCAAAGTCGGTGACCTTAAAGCCCAGACCGGATAGGATCTTACGGGCGTTGCTCTCGAGCTCGTAGCCGCCCAGGTGCTCAAAGCGGTCCTGGACCTGGCCATACTCGTTAAGGAGTGCGTCGACGTCCTTCCCCTGTTCGGAGAGCTCGGTGATCTGGGCCTGCAGCTCGTTGGCGCGCTCGCCCATGCGGCGGATTTCCTTGGCAGCGGCCATGACCTCGGCGAGAATGGTGGTGTCCTTTTGCTCCAGGTTGGTTTCCTGCTCTAGGTAGCCCACCTGGCAGTCCTTGGCGTACTGGACCTGGCCGGCGTCTGGGCTGTCGATGCCCATGATGATTTTGAGCATGGTGGTTTTGCCGGCGCCGTTGGGTCCCACGAGCGCGAAGCGCTCGCCGGGGTTGATCTGGAAGGACGCGCCGCTAAAGAGGACGCGTGCGCCGAAGCTTTTTTCGATCTTGTCGACAAGGAGGATCATGGTGCCGCCTTTGACTTTGTGTGCCTATATGAAAAAAGGCCCCAACTTGCGTTGGAGCCTCATTCAATGCTCGGGTGGAGACGAGGGGGATCGAACCCCTGACCTCTTGACTGCCAGTCAAGCGCTCTCCCAGCTGAGCTACGCCCCCGTGCGAAGAAGTACTATACGGGAATTCGGACCACGATGCAAGGACAATTTTGGAAAAACTTTCCGCCGCGGCGTCCCGGCAGCCGACCCGGGGCGCCCGGAAGCTGGCAGGACGGCCTTCTATCGACCGATATGTAAGCTATATAAAAGAAAGAATAAAAGAAAGAAGGCCAGACATAGTGCCTGGCCTTCTGGAAATTCTGGTGGGCCCTCCGGGATTCGAACCCAGAACCCAGGGATTATGAGTCCCCTGCGCTAACCGTTGCGCCAAGAGCCCTTGTAGTTAGTGGCTGTGATAGTAATGTCGGCTATCCATTTGCATTAGTTTTGCACCACTAGGAGAAATACTACCATGCACGCGACGGTCGTTCAACGCACGATCTTGTCGACAAGGAGGATCATGGTGCCGCCTTTGACCTTGTGTGCCTATATGAAAAAAGGCCCCAACTTGCGTTGGAGCCTCATTCAATGCTCGGGTGGAGACGAGGGGGATCGAACCCCTGACCTCTTGACTGCCAGTCAAGCGCTCTCCCAGCTGAGCTACGCCCCCGTGCGAAGAAGTACTATACGGGAACTCGGACGGCGATGCAAGGACAATTTTTGAAAAACTTTTCGCGACGTCCCGGTGGCCGAACGGGAAGGCGGCGGCATGTGCCCGCGGGGAGCTTTACGGCCAGGACGACGGCCAGCGGGTAAGTACCGGAAGTAAACCAAACGCTGACCAAAAAAACGGAAGATAACGTCAGTAAATGAAGCGCGCACGTGAAGCGCGTTCAAAAAACGGCGTCTCGGACAACATGGATTCGATTGTGATGTCAGTTTTGATGCCATCTTTGGTGTCAAAAAGAAAAAGGCCAGAGGCTTAACACCTCTGACCTGCGCTTTAGATGGTGGGCGATACAAGATTCGAACTTGTGACCCCATCCGTGTGAAGGATATGCTCTACCCCTGAGCCAATCGCCCGTCGCCTTTCGGCAAAAGAGATACTATCATAGCCGCGCGTGGTTTACCAAGTACTTTTTGCCCACGATTTTAAATTAGTGGGCGTTGGCCGCTCTGGCGCAGTCCAAATAAACAGCAAACCAGCAGCTCAACGCGCCTTTATCGCTTGATCCACGAGGTCTCGGGGCGGCAGATGAGTCGCGCATTGTTGTAGGCCATCTCGAGCGTGAGACAGGTGCGCGCGGCGTAGAAGCCGTCCTCGCGTTGGATGGTCAGCGCCAGCTCGGGCTTGTCGCCGGTTAGGCACAGCGGCAGAAGCAGTTGAATCCGGCCACCGTAGAACTGCGGCACGGCGAGCGTGTAGTTGGCGGCGGCGCGGCGGGCGGCCTCGACGACGGCGCCCTCAAAGGCGCGGCGCAGCAGCAGCGAGTTGCCCTCCCCCATCAGGCTGGCGGGGATGCGCGTGAGGTTTTCCTCGTCGCCCAGGATGTGGTCGATGTTGGAGCGGATCGGCAGACGGTAGTCAAAGACCAGCTCGGAGGGGTCCTCGGTAAAGCGCACACGGCACGGCAGGTACTCAAACGAGACCAGCATGGGGTCGCTTTCCTTAAAGAAGTCCTTCAAAAACCAGCGCTGGCGCGCGTCGGGCCTGGTGTTGGGCTCAAACAGGCCGTAGATGGTCTCGTAGCGGCGCGTGTACAGGCCGGTGTTGAACAGGCAGCGGTCGCCGTCGAACACCAACGGCAGGTTGGACGGCGCGGTCTGGTTCACGTCGCGTTCGGTCAGAAACACCGCGCGGCTAAACGAGAACGACAGGTAATTCTTAAGGATACGGTTGTTGGGACCCCAGTCCTCGGGATCGGCGAGGTCTACCAGGCGGTCGTAACAGGGCTCGGGGCAAAACGCAAAGTCGTAGACATTGCTGCACAGGGTGTTGGGGATCTCCATGTGGCGTCCAATCCAATTGATAGCTGGCGGGCGGATGCTTTGATTCTATACGGGCGACACGTCGCCGGTACGCGCAACGCAATTGCATCGAGGTTTTTTGGCGAGTTAGGCCATCGCCGGCGTGATAAGGTTGGCCCCTCGGTACGGGCGTCGATCGTGCAGCCGTCGACCACCAGCGCTTGGGATACCAAAGGAGCCGCGTCAGCCAAGGCTGCATCAGCTCTGGCGCTGTCTGAAGATACGCAACGCTTTCTCTAGCTCAGGAATATCATCGACGATAACTTTCCATGCAAGGGATCGATCGACTTCTCGATATCCATGTGCTACGTATCCATGTGCTACGAAATTTCGAAAACCCCCAATATCGTTCCAAGGATACTCCGGAAAAGCCGATTGGATCTCATCGGAAAGATGGAGTGCATCCTCGGCGATTCTGTAGACGGGGCTCATGATCGCGTCGTAAGCAAGCTCACCTTCCTCGCTCCGATCGCTAACGAAAGAGTTTTCCGTGGCATCAAAATAATCGATTCGTCTAGCCAGAGTTTCGCAATCGGAAAGAATGACCCCGATGAGCTCCTCGTCCCGTTTACGCCGCTTCATAGAGACGCACTTCATCCTTTTCAATGCTCTTGCGAAATGCAGGGCGCATATGCTCGGGAGGGTTGGTGACAATCTCAACATCTCGCCCGAGCTCTTCTTCGAGCTCAAGGGAGAGTTCGTATAGCGTGCCGAACGTCATTGTTTCACCGCAGACAAGACGCAAATCAATATCGCTATCTGGCGTTTGCTCGCCACGGGCGAAGGAGCCAAATAGGTATGCCTCGCGGACGTCGTAACGAGACAGCACACGAGAAACAGCAGCGGATATGTCGACAAGCGTAATCATGTCTCAATTTTACTTACCGATTGAAAGGATGGCAATCGCCATGCGCCCGTTCCACAGGCCGGTGATTAGAGAGGGGCTGTATCCGGTAGTATGCGGCAAAATCTGAAGATGCCATACGCGAGGGAGATTGGCAAAGTCTCTAACCGTGGTATTGTTGACAAAAATCGGGTTGTGCTCAGGGATTGCTAATTTTTCCTCGCGCTTCCGAAATATAGGCATTTTGGCAGCGATCTGAGGTGCCTTTGAGCGCCATGCCGATGTCGCCGAGCCAAGAGCAATTGGTTAACGGACAAGCTGGGGCACGCGTTCTAGTATTTCAATAGCCAATGCCGAGGGGACACGTTAAGATGAAGCCAGTAAACCCGCCCGGCCCCTGCTTAGCATGCACACTGGCGGGTCTTTTTTTCAAATTCTAGGAGCCGAGATGAAGTACGAGAAGCCATTCCTCACCTACGACGAGCAGGCGGACCTGCTGATCTCGCGCGGCCTCATGGCAGACCGAGAAGAACTCGTCGGCAAGCTCGAGCGCGTGGGATAACAGCAGGCACGCTCGGAGTTAGCGCCAAGGTGGCCGAATCCTGGCTCGTGGCGCTCAACACTGTGAGGAACTGCTGTGCCCACCATAGCCGCCTCTGGAACAAGACGCTCGGCACCAAACCCATGATCCCAAGGGATGACACCGCCTGGCACGAGCCCCACGAGGTCGGCAACCACAAGATGTTCGGCACGCTCACTGTACTCAGCTACATGCTCGAAACCATCGCGCCGGCCACCTCATGGAGGTCGCGCCTCCTCGATCTCATGGAAGAGAGGCTGCCTCGCGAGGAATGGCGAGCCATGGGCTTCGGAGACAGTTGGGGGAAGTGCCCTGTCTGGTTAAAGTGGCTAATCAACGAAAAGGCCGATGAATGCTTCAACGAAGAGACCCATCAGAACGAAGGGCAGCAGGACTAGACAAAGGGGCGCGGTCAGCAGCGTGGTCATGCCCAATGGCAGCGCTTGTTGCGGCTGCTCGCGCGTTATGCCAGGATCTCGTGCACGCGCTTCTGCACCGTCGAGTAAAGGCTACGAACGAGGTGGGGCACGCTATGGCTGTCATATATTTGGTAACTAAAACTGTCCGTTCAATAGCAGGGGCGCGCCGGCGTTAGCCGGTGCACCCCTGCTTTGGGAAACATGAAACCCGCTTTTAATCGGTTGCCCGCTTAGCTCAAAGCAAGAACAACCGCCACGACAATGCATGCGATACCGAGCAGCGGCGTGCGGCACCCAGAAGCGCTGCTCCCAGCAGGTGTAGCGAAGGCCAAGGCGCCCCTTATCGCACGGTCAACCCAAAACAGGACAGGGGTCCAGAAATTCTGGACCCCTGTCCTGCAGTAACCCGAAATGAACGGCCTGCATCTTTCTAGGTTTTGTCATTCGACGGAACTACCGAAACACCAGATCAAGAGACGACCTCACATCAAACGTTTCGGCAATGCCGGTACTGGACGCAAGGGTACCGTTATAGAAAAACTCGCTTGCACCCTCCCGGTAAAGGTTCCGATACTCCGCCATCGCCTCAAACCCAAATTTCTCAAGCAGGGGAGATAGGGACGGCATTACCTCCTGGGGAACCGTTATAAGAGGCCTCTCATCATCAAGGAGCTCGATGGAGGCCGCGATCAGCGCAGTCCCTACTCCCCGTCCGCGGTGGTTGGCGTCCACGCGCAGCGAGCAAATCTTCTTTTCCGCGCCGTCGTCTTTGACGATACAGATGCCGGCCATTCTGTCTCCCGAGATGGCCTTCAGCACCCATCTGGAGGATCCGATGCCCGGGAGGACCTTCGCACGATACCTCTCATCAAGAACGGTGCAAACGACCCCCCAAATGAAAGGAGCCAAAAAAATACCGACAAGACCAAAAACAGCATATCCTTCTCCAAGGACGCTATTGCCAGCAGTTGAGTAACCCGTAGCAGCCAAACCAGGATTAATCTGCTTAAGCACCTGCATGCTAAGCGGCTCTGGCTTAAAATCCCAAATCGCTCGAGGAATAAAAGCAAATAGAGGCTTCAGATACACAACAGGATTAATCAAGTCGATGTGAGTACTAAGCAGTTCATTAAACCAGTGATAGCTAGAGCTAAAGTCAGCGCTTTCGAAAATATAATCAATATCAAAAATGGTTTTGAAGGAGATTGGCTCTCCCAGTCCAAAGCAACGAATGAAATTTAAAATAACCATCGCAAAAAGCAAAGCAATAATACTGAATGCTGTATAAACAACTTGCTGGTGTATAGAAGTATGTCTTAGACTAAAAATGACAAGCATTGCAATGATAGAAATCAAAAAGAGTCGCGTAAAACCAAATAATAGGGTCATAACGATGTATATCAAAAGAGATATAAGCGCACGTCTCTTGTCTTTTTCATTATTTGCAGTAACCCACAGAGCCAAAACGCACGGAACGAGTAGGTGGATTGCAAAAGTGAACGAGGATTCAATTCCTCCATCCCTCAAAGTAAGCTGCTTGGAGGTCATTTTTCCAGATAAAACCTGAGAGATCCCCCCTACACCAATTTGCGAGATTAGAAGCGCAACGCTAGCAGCAAGGAAAATCCAGAATAAAACCCAGGCAACGGATTTATTTGGAGCAATAACTTCAGATTTTGATGGCCTTTGTATTCCGCTCCTTTTCAATCGACCAATTGTTCCCCCAACTGTGAATGCGAGGATGCCAATAAAAGCATATAGATCAATTGTTGAGGCGTTTATATAGAGATGCTCGTCAACAGTAAGCGGATAGAGGACAAAAATCATGAAGTAGCAGAGCATCCAAACCGTAGAAGAGGATAGAAACCTGCCCCTACGATAGTTGGAAGCAAAATTAAATATAATAATTAATGTAATCAAAAGTTTCAAAGCTATGCCCTGTCGGTCTCATGTCCGATACTCATTCGTGCAATATCCGAATACAGGAAATGATTCTTCGAAATCTTTGCGACCTCGTTCATATCGCAAAGAACGCCGGGGCTTTCAATTCTCTCGATATCTGCCTTAAGGGACTCTGAGTCATCACCGCTTGTAAAAGCCGCGTTTCCCCCGCAATCGACATGCGTAGTTCCGTCCCAGCGCTTAATAAGTATTGGCTTGCCCATAGCGACAGCTTGCTCCCAATAAACAGAATGACGACCAGGGAAAACCACTAGATCAGCTACGGCGAAATAATCATAAGAGTCCGATGTGTTAGCCCAAGGCACATAAGATATGCGATCGCATGCAAGTCTTTTCTCAAACTCTGCCTTCATCGAGGGAACTACAGGGCCGAATACAAGAAGCTTTACATGTTTGCCCATCTTGGCGACAGCATCCATGAGAGCGAGAACCTGCATCTTAGCCTCATCGATCTTTCCACCTGTTACGATAATAAAATCGTTGCCGGCGTATCCAAAACGCTTCTTGGTTTTGACGATTGAAGCAGAGCCAGAAGCCCTATTCACTTCATCATCATCGGCACCCATGACAAGAAGCTGACACTTTTCCTTGGGAAGCCCGTAATTTTCCTCCAGAAATTCGACACGTGCGGGAAGAACTCCCCAAAATCGTTCTGTATAGGGCAGCGCAAGCTGGGCCTCATGACGCCAGATAATCCTATGAAGAATATGAAACGAAACCCAGTTGCCAGCGCTGTTCGAATAATCTGCATGGCTATCAATGAATAGCTTGACGTTGGGGTGTGCCTTTACATAATTAACGATAATTGGCATATCGCCAAACTGGCAGCCGTGGCAGAAAATAATATCAGGCGAAGCGGCTGCAACCGCTTCGCCGGTTCCTATGTAGTGACGCAATCTCTGCAATTGAGGATTCGAATGTTTGTACTGCAGCCTTGTAACTTTAATGCCATTCTCGTTTAAATAGGAGTAAGACGATTTTTCAATGTAAGAGGTCTCTCCATTGCTATCAAAGGACTGCATAGAGGCAATTATCTCAACCTCATACCCAAGTTTCTTATGAAACTTGGGTAACAAATTCTCCTGATAAGAATAGTTATCGATATAGAAACTAGCCAAACAGATATGTAAGATTTTCATCGGCTGTCCTTAACGAAGCGCTGAATAAATAAATCAGGGTTATCAAATGAATTGCTTGCTTCAGTTAGGCGAGCGTCATCCCAAGTCCACCATTCCGACGAAATCAAGTCGGATATTTGACTACTAGAGAACCTATACCGAAGCAGGCGGGCTGGATTGCCGGCTACAATCCCATAGGCGGGCACATCTTTTGTGACAACGCTGCCTGCTCCAATAACAGCTCCAACACCGATTGAGACTCCAGAAAGGATGGTTGCCCCAGCCCCAATCCAAACGTCAGATGAAATAACGGTCTTATTTGTTATTGCATCTTTAAATTGGGAGAAATTTTTTCCCATCACGTTATTTCCTTCACAGAATACCGGTGAGGTCGAAACGTATGACATCTGATGGGACGCCCCGCCGATACGGCAGCAATCTGCAATAGAGCAGAATGAACCAATCTGCGCGTTAACCGTGAAGCAATCGTGCCCGATATAAGAATAACGACCAAGACTAGTGTTGTTAAGTTGCGTACCGGAACACACGCGCGAGGTGCGGTGAATAGTGCAGTCGGTAATAGCCGGAGGCTGTAAAATTGCTCTTAGGCCCTTTGCGACATAGCGCTTCAAATCCATGCTGGACTAAACTTCCTCGTAAAAGGTGTCGGGGTTCTCGGGGTCGAAGGGCTCGTTGGCCCACATGACCGTCACGAGGTCCTCGGTGTCGGACAGGTTGGTGATGGAGTGCGTGTATCCGGGGATCATCTCCACGGCGCGCATGTCGGAACCCGAGACGATGTACTCGTCGACGGGGAACGGGTTTCCATCGGAGTCCTCCCCCACCTTCCTGAGCTTGATGCTCGCGGTGCCGGAGACCACCAGGAACCTCTCCCACTTGCTCATGTGCCAGTGGTTGCCCTTGGTGATGCCGGGCCTGCTCACGTTGACGGAGACCTGCCCGCGCTCCGGCGTGCGCAGGAACTCGGTGAACGAGCCGCGGTCGTCGATATTGGGCTTGAGGCCGTAGGCGAAGTGCCCCGGCTCGTAGTAGGAAAGGAACGTGCTCCAGAGCTTCTTGGAGAAGGAACCCTCGGTGAGGTCGGGCACCGACAGCGTCTCGCGGCTGTCTCGGAAGCTGTCGAGCAGGTAGACGATCTCGCCCAGCGTCTTCACGTCGGTCCCGGGGACGTAGCAGAAATCCTCACCTTCGATGCGCTCCAGCCCGTCGTAACCGCAGCGGTGCTCCTGCCCCAGCAGGGCGCCCAGCATCTCGTCGACGAGGTCGTCAATATAGAGGAGCTCCAGTTCCACCGAGGGGTCGTTGACGGTGTAGGGGCGGCCGTTGGCGATGGCGTCGCAGAAGGTGGCCACGGCGGAGTTGTACCGCGGGCGGCACCACTTGCCGTAGAGGTTGGGAAAGCGGTAGATGAGCACCGGGGCGCCGGTCCTCTCGGAATAGTTGCGGAACAGGCCCTCCCCCGCGAGCTTCGACTCGCCGTAGACCGATCCCTCGAAGCGGCCCGACAGGCTCGCCTGCGCGGAGCTGGAGAGCATGACGGGGCACTTGTTGCCGTGGCGCTCCAGGGCGTCCAGCAGCGTGGAGGCGAACCCGAAGTTGCCCTCCATGAACTCGGATTGGTCCTTGGGGCGGTTGACGCCGGCCAGGTTGAAGACGAAGTCGGCGCGGGAGCAGAAGTCCTCCAGCTCCTTGGGCATGGAGTCGATGTCGTACTCCATGACCTCGAGGGGAAGGAGTGACTGGTATTTCGCGCGGCGGTCCTTGTCGTCCCTTATGTTCTTCAGCGCGCAGCAGAGGTTCCTCCCGACGAACCCCTTCGCGCCTGTGACGAGGACGCGCACCCTACTGCACCGCCTCGTGCTCGCGGCCCTCCAGGGCCAGCTGCACGTACTCGGCGGTCTTGATCTTTGCGATGGTGCCCTCCACGTCAAGCCTCTCGGTGTTGTGGGAGGTGTAGGATTCGTCTGCCTGGGTCTCCACCTCGCCGTCGACGACGAACTTGTCGTAGTTGAGGTCGCGCGAGTCGCAGGCCACGCGGTAGTAGCCGCCCATGTCCTCGGCGCGCAGTCGTTCCTCGCGGGTCATGAGGGTCTCGAAGAGCTTCTCGCCGTGGCGGGTGCCGATGACCTGGGTGCCCACGCGGCCGAAGACCTCCTGCACGGCCTCGGCGAGGTCGCCGATGGTGGAGGCGGGCGCCTTCTGGATGAACAGGTCGCCGGGGTTGGCGTGCTCGAAGGCGAACTGCACCAGGTCCACGGCCTCGTCCAAGTTCATGAGGAAGCGGGTCATGTTGGGGTCGGTGACCGTGAGCGGCTCCCCTTTTCGGATGCGGTCGATGAACAGCGGGATGACAGAGCCGCGCGAGCACATGACGTTGCCGTAGCGGGTGCAGCAGATGGTGGTGCGGCCGGCGCCGTTGCGGGCGTTGGCGTAGATGATGGACTCCATCATGGCCTTGGACTTGCCCATGGCGTTGATGGGGTAGGCCGCCTTGTCGGTGGACAGGCACACGACGCGGTCCACGCCCTCCTCGATGGCGGCATGCAGCACGTTGTCCGTGCCGATGACGTTGGTGCGCACGGCCTCCATGGGGAAGAACTCGCAGGAGGGCACCTGCTTCAAGGCGGCGGCATGGAAGATGTAGTCAACCCCGTGCATGGCGTCGCGCACGCTCTGGGCGTTGCGGACGTCGCCGATGAAGAAGCGCACCTTGGAGGCGAGTTCCGGGGACTTCTCCTGCAGGCGGTGGCGCATGTCGTCCTGCTTCTTCTCGTCGCGAGAGAAGATGCGGATCTCTGCCAGGTCGGTGTTCATGAAGTGCTTGAGCACGGTGTTGCCGAACGAGCCGGTGCCACCTGTGATCATCAGGGTCTTGTCTTTGAAAACAGTAGAGTTATCCATTGAAGTGCTCCATTATCAGCTCGTAGCTTGTCTTGGACGTGTAGTTTTCCTCTAGGTAGAGGCGTGACCTCTTGCCCATATCGTTAATTTGCTCATCGGTGAGGGCGCGGCACTTCTCCAAGAAACTCTCCGCCGAGGCGCTCGACCCGGCAACGCCGAAACCATTGGCCTCGGCGATCCTGCCCATGTCGCATACCTCGTCGGTCGCGGTCACAACTGGCAGCCCCGCCTGCATGTATGAGAGCACCCTGGAGGGGAAGTTGGGGATAGTGAACCTGTGGTCAAGAACGACGAGACCGACGTCGCAAGCGCACAACATCGTGTCGTACTCGGAGCGTCCGAGCGACCCCAGGAGCTTCGCATGGGCGGGCGCCTCCTGCTCGAAGTAGGCCTCGAGCAGGAGGCGCTCAGTTCCGCTGCCTGCGATCAGAAAGAACCCCGCGGGGTCCTTCTCGTTCTCGCGGAGCACTTCGATGAAGAAATCGATCGCCTGGGGCTTTCCGAGGTTGCCGCCATAGACGAAGATTCTCTCGTCGGAGGGCAGGCCGTACTTGGAGCGGAAGGTCTCAGGGTCCTCCCCGGCGAGGTCGCGCGGGATAATTGCGTTGGGGTTGACCTCGACCCGCGACGGGTCGAGCCAAGGCTCGTGCTCGAGCAGATAGTCCCTGTTGGCCGGGGACATACAGCCAATCCAGTCCGCGGCTTGATAGGTCTTTCTCTCGCTGCGTTTGAAGAAAGCGTATATCGGCGCCTTGGGACCGCTCCTGCTAAGCATTCCGAGGTCGATCGCGTTCTGCGGGAAGATGTCCTTGAGAAGGAGATAGGCCCTGGCGCCCGTCGCGCGCTTAACCTTTTCCACGACACCCGAGATAGTGGTGGGGGGCGTTGCGTAGAGCACTAGGTCGAAATCGACGCCCGGGGCGAAACGCTTTAGGGCGTCGAGGTACCTAACTCCGATGGAGAGCGTCGAAACGCCCTTCTCTATCAGGTTGGTCTTGGTGATGTTGCCGACCGCGACGCGGATGATATTGATCCCGTCCTCGTGTGCGAGCTCGGAGGGCAGGCCCGTGCGCCTCTCTCTCGGCGAGAGAGCGTAAACGGAGTGACCGTGCTCGGCGAACGTCCTAAGGAGATCGGTGTATATGCCGGTGTCCCCAGACTCCATGGGGCTCTGGCTCAGAAAGAGGACCCGCATGCCGCTATCCCCTCAGCGTCATAATTTCGTTGTACTTCATCATCACGATCCCCTCGTCATACTCCCCTATGCGCGGCTTATTGGCCACCCCGTCGAGGTTGTTGACGATAAGCTCGATGTGGTCGCACCCGGACTCGTAGGCGTGCGGGTAGCCTCCGCCGAAGCGCGGATTCACCTCAGAGATGTAGTACTCGCCGCCGATATTGAATACGTCGATGTCGACCTGGCCCTTGAAGCCTGTCTCCCTCACGAACCTCTCGATCAGCTCGAAGAGCACGGGGTCCTTGAAGGAGACGGCCTTGTCGGTCTCGCCGGCGCGCATCTTCAGCTTCTTCTTGGTGAAGATGGAGACGACCTCACCGCTAACCATGTCCACATAGACGTCGGCGCCGATCTCCTGGCCGTCCAGGAACTCCTGAATCATAAGCCCGTCGCCCTGGGCGAGCATAAGGTCGAGGTAGTCGGCGTCCGAGACCTTGGAGATGGCGAGACTCGCGCTGCCCCTAGCGGGCTTCACGAACACGGGGAACCCGACCTCGCCACAGTCGTGGGCTCGGTGGAACTCGCCGCGATCCATCCAGGAGCGTGCGCAGCGGTAGCCGTGGGAGGAGAGCCACTTGAACATCTCGAACTTGTCGAGCGCGAGCTCACAGAGGTCGTAGGAGGATCCGATGACCGTGGTCCCCACGGCCTCGAAACGGCCTGCGTTCTTCGCGAGCAGGGAGAGCTCGGGGTCGATGAGGGAGAGAACACCTTTGACGTCGTAGTCTCTGCAGATCTCGAGTATGACGTCGAGGTATCCCTCGTCGGTCATACGCGGTACGATGAAGTGCTCGTCGGCCTCGTAGATGGCGGGCGCGTACTCGCTCATGTCGGTAGCGAGTACCCTGCCTCGGCCCGCGAGCGAGCGCTTGAAGTACTGCACGACCTTGTCGCGCGTTCCCGCGCTCAGGATGAGGATGTTGGTTCCGTTACTCATCAGCTGCTTTCCCCCTTGTGATCTCGCGGGACCTGATTTCCGCGAAGTTGCCTTCAGTTGCGGCTGTGTTGTCCGAGACGTCGCTGCGGCTCAGCGCCTTGCCGATCGTCCTCAGGAAGATGTGAACGTCATTGGCGAGGTTGATGCTCTCCACATACTCAGCGTCGAGCTCGAAACGCTCGCCCCACTTGAGGGAGTTGCGCCCGTTGACCTGCGCGAGCCCGGTGAGACCGGGCCGCACGCAATGACGGAGTCTCTCGCGGTCGTTGTAGTAGGGCAGGTACTCGACTAGAAGCGGCCTTGGCCCGATGATCGCCATGTCACCCCTGACGATGTTAAACACCTCGGGCAGTTCGTCCAGGCTCGTGGAGCGCAGGGCGCGGCCGAACTTCGTCAGGCGCCGCTCGTCGGGCAGCAGGTTTCCGTCGGCGTCGCGCTCGTCGGTCATCGTGCGAAACTTATATAGGTTGAACACTTTCTCGTCGCGGCCGGGACGCGGCTGGCGGAACAGCACAGGGCTGCCCAATTTTACGCGCACCAGAATTGCCACGATCGCCAGTACCCACCAGAAGAGAATGAGCAGGACAAGAGACAGGCACAGGTCAATGACTCGTTTGCCATATCGCTGATAGAACGTCTCGTTACCAAGCCTACTCAAAACAACGCCTAATAACTTCGATGATTACGTCCTGCTGCTCGGGAGTCATCTTGTTGTCGGAGGGCAGGCAGAGACCACGATGGAAGATGTCAGCGCCCACATCCAAAGGCAAGCCATCTGCGCCCGTTGCACCGCCGGAAATATACGCATTGGTCTTAGCTCGACCATTGCCCTCGCGCGTTACGAAAGCATTCATGCGATAAATAGGCTGCATATGCATGGGCTTCCAAATGGGACGGCCCTCGGCATTGATGGCGGCAATAGCCTCAAGAATCTCGGTGGGGCAGCTCTTTCCAGGTTCGCTTACGTAAAGCGCCTCACTTTCGCCACGAACCTGCTTGCACATCGCATCGGGCTCAATCAGCATACAAGAAAGCCAGAAGTTCGGCTCACAAACGTTAGGGTCGTAGGGGTTCATGCAAACCGGCAGACCCTTGAAGCCCTCTTTATAACGCTTATAAATAGCCTTCTTTTGGGCAATATGCTCCTCCAGATACGGAATCTGGCCACGCACGACACCGGCAATCACATTGCTCATGCGATAGTTGTAACCCAGCTCCTCGTGCTGGTACCACGGAGCAGCTTCGCGCGACTGGGTCGACCATTTGCGCGCTTTATCGGCTGCCTCTTTGCTGTCCGTCAAAAGCATGCCGCCAGCGGAACCGGTAATTATCTTATTGCCGTTAAAGCTAATGGCGCTGATGTTACCAAACGTACCAGTCTGACGACCCTTATACGTAGCGCCAAGTGACTCAGCAGCATCCTCAACAAGGACAGCCCCGTGCGCATCACAAATTGAACGAAGCTCATCGACTTTGCCAGGCGTTCCGTAAAGATGCGCCGCCACAACGACCTTTGCAGTCGGATGCAGTTCAAAGGCCTTTTCAAGAGCGACGGGATCCATATTCCAAGTGTCACACTCGGTATCGATAAAAACGGGAACACCGCCTTCATAAACAACTGGGTTCACCGTAGCGTCAAACGTCATGTCACTGCATAACACTTCATCTCCGGGCTTGATGCCAGCGAGTTTCATGGCAAGATGCAGCGCTGAAGTACCACAAGAAAGGGCAACGGCATAGCCGCAACCAATCTTCTCGGACATTTGGCGCTCGACTTCGTTGATATTCTCCCCTACCGTCGACATCCAGTTAGTCTCATATGCCTCGGTAATGTATTTGAGCTCATCGCCGTGCATGGTCGGCGAGCTAAGCCAAACTTTATTCTCGAAGGGTTTAATGTCCATCTTGGCTCCTTGTCCCTAATCGTTAAACTGCGGATGATACGTAGGTACAACCTCGGCGAGAACGGACTTGACCGTGTCGTTATCCTTGTCGAGGCAGTCGTGAAGCTTCTCGAGCTTGTCTTTAATCTCTTCCATCTTGTCGGCCTCTGCCGTGGAAATGCGAATCTCAGAATGCTCAGTGGGCAGGAGCTGCTCATTGTCCATAAGGAGCTCCTCGTACATCTTTTCGCCAGGACGCAGACCGACTTCTTTGATCTGGATATCTTTTCCAGGCTTAAGACCGCTCAGCGTAATAAGGTTGATGGCAAGGTCGTAGATCTTGACCGGCTCACCCATGTCCAATACAAAAATCTCGCCGCCATGCGCCAAAGCGCCGGCAGTAATGACAAGCTTGCTAGCCTCCGGGATGGTCATGAAGTAACGCGTGATGTCCTTGTGCGTAATGGTGATAGGGCCGCCCTCGCGAAGCTGACGCTTAAACAGCGGGATAACCGATCCATGACTACCCAGAACATTGCCAAAGCGAACAGCCGTAAAAATGGTCTCGCTGTTGGCCGCATAATACTGAACGATCATCTCGTCCATACGCTTGGTGGCGCCCATTACATTTGTAGGGTTAACGGCCTTATCGGTAGAAATCTGCACATAGTGGCTGCACTGGTACTTGTCGGCAAGGCGTACGACATTGAGCGTGCCAAAGACGTTATTCTCGATTGCCTCGCGGGCGTTGTGTTCCATAAGAGGAACGTGTTTGTGGGCTGCAGCGTGGAAAACAACTTGAGGATGGTACTTCTCAAAGACCTTGGTAATCGCTGGGAGATGCGTTATGGAGCCGATATAGACTTGAATATCAGTGCCTTGATCATGAGCGGTCTTGATGATGTCGTGATACAGCTCGTAGGTAGTGTTCTCGTAAATGTCGAACAACACGATTTGCGCAGGCTTTGCCGGAAGCAGCTGACGTACAAGCTCTGAGCCAATAGATCCGCCGCCGCCCGTGACCAAAATGCGCTTACCAGTAACATAGCCCATCTGGTTAAGGTCAAGCGACTTCTCTTCGCGAGAAAGCAAGTCGCTGATCTCGACCTCACGAAGGGCAACTCTGCCTACACCATCCTGCGGAATATCGCGGACATTGGGGAGCGTGAGAACCCTAAGACCAGTCTTCATGCACAGGTCATATATACGCTGACGCTCTTCATGCGTGGCACTCGGAATTGCCACGACAATCTGCTCGGCCTCACAATCGTGCGCAATAGTAGGGATATCGGCGCAAGTACCGCAGACCTTAACGTCATGAATACGCTGGTTTTGCTTATTGGGGTCATCGTCAACAACGGCAACCGGATCACCGATCATATCAGGGTCTCCGTTGAGCATACGTTTGATGGAGAGAGAGCCGGTCTCCCCTGCTCCTACGATGAGCGTACGCGGGAGATGCGCATCGGAATTGCTTTTAAAGCGCCAGAGCTGGCTACCATATATTGCACGTATGGCAAAACGGCCGCCACCGCAAATAATGAGGACGACAGCCCATGCCATAACGTCCTCACGAAGGGTCATGCCCTTGCCAAATAACACGTTAAAGATAACATCGCCAATAACTGAGCCTACCGTTACAGCAGCAACAATACGTCCAGCCTCGGAAATGCTCGCATAGCGCCACAAGCTGCTATACATATGGAAGAACCAAAAGACGACAACGTTAACAAGCGCAAGCACAAGAATAGCCGGACAAGCACCGGCTGCCCCGCTGAGCGTCGCCCAATGCTGCGTTCCCCATGATGCAACAAACACGGCAATAAAAGTTGCCACAATGTCATATGCCATCAACGCATACGGTTCAAACGCACTCAGCTTCCCTTTTTGCTTTGCGCTCTTAGATTCGGTGTTCAAAATAAGTTCTTCTCTTCCCTGTTGATCCCGTTATCCCCGGCCCGGGGATCCCCTTTGCTCCTTTAAGCAGCCGCCCGCAGTTAGGCGATTGCCTTTTTAAGGTTTCGCATTGCGCGCTGCTCAGCTGAAAGCACGGCAAGGCCAACGCGCGTAGTTACGCGTCGGCCGCACAGGTTGAGCTCCAAATAAGCAGTGCTCTTGCGTCTATTAATGGTTTTGATAAGGCCTTCATGGCCCAACAGCGGACCTGCCATCACTACGACCTGGTCCCCGTCTTTTAGGGCCTCGCTCATGGGCACTACGCGGTCTCCCCTATGCGTAAAGCCGCCAATAAGCTGGACCTCTTCTTTTGCCAGCGGCACAAACTGACCGTCCTGGGATAACACCCGGGCAAAATCGTCCATGCGCAGCAGATACTGTTGCACGGTTCGGGGATCTGCCGTATCGCAGATAAGATAACCGGGAAAAAGCGGCTTGGTCGTATCGACCCATTCGCCGTGTACCTTGATCTCGGTCTGAAATTGGGGGTAAAAGAGCTCCTGCATGGCGCTCGCCGGCACCATGCGCTCGATGCGCTCGCGCATTACGTCTTCGCGACCGTTAATGACCTGGATCACATACCACACGAGCACCACCCCCTTGCCGTCTTACGTGTGGCTCACGGGGTTTGGGTATGGCTTCGCCAGGGCGCTTATGCGCGAAGGCGCTCCATATTCAAACCCTGAGCCCAGTCAGACAAGCACGTGGCTCTGCCCCACCGTGAACGGTATGTATAGAAGCAGTTGCTAGAGTCGCGGACGTGTATCGCAAAAATGACCGCGACCCCAGCTGGCTGCGTGCGAGCCAGTCAAGCGGGAACAAAACTGGACCGCACGCAAACAGCTGAAAAACCACTGTGGTTTGCCGAAGCAACTTATTGCACTGCCTAATGCGAACTTATAAATAACCACAAAAGCAAATGCAAAACGTGCATGGCAATCGATATTGGAGCTCGTGGTTTTTCTAACACCGCCGTTACGACCGGATGCTGATCAACCCCGTGCTATGTGGCCTATTAGAGCCATGAGCACAGTTGAACTCATGTAACGTTAGGTATCCTAGCACAAGCTGTTAGTGAAACTGATTTGGGCTGCGTTGGACAACATATCGTTCATTTGACGTGCTTAAGGGGGTTGTTTTGGGATGTTGTACACGTTGGCGCAGGTTATTGGGGTGCAAGCGGTGATTAGAGACGTTCCTGAAGCCCGAAATGACCAGCAAGGCGTGCTGGTAATCGCGTTTGTCTAACAAACTATGTACAGACATGGGAAATTAATTGTGCAACTTTTTGTTGGCGTAGGTGGGGTTTGCAGCGCGTGGTGTTTTGGCATGAAAAAAGGCCTTCGGGATACCGAAAACCTTTGAATTCACGTTGGTGGAGACGAGGGGGATCGAACCCCTGACCTCTTGACTGCCAGTCAAGCGCTCTCCCAGCTGAGCTACGCCCCCGTGACGAGGTAGTACTATAGGGGAAGACTTTCTTTGATGCAAGGACTTTTTTGGGTTGAATCTCTTACTTACGGGTTTTCCTGGGACGGGGCAGAAATAATCACTCTTTGAGCGCTTATTTCTATCCACCGTCCCGATAAAACCCTGATGCGATAGACCTTACCTGTAGAGGTAAGCGATGGCGGTGCCGGTGTGGACTTGGATCGTGGCTGTTGACCTGACGACGTTGCTAACGCCCGTGTCGGCTAGCAGGCCCAGGGGGCTGTGGTCTAGGTCCCACTCTAGGCCGTGTTCGCTTACCTCGGTGTTGGGGGCTATAGCAATGATGGAGAACGTCTTGCCTTCGGCGCCCTTAATGGTCCACGATTCGCCTCCGTGAAGAATGCGGGCCGTGGTCTCGTCTTCGGCAATCCAGACTGAGGAATCCACGTAGCCCGCGAGCAGCCCCAGTACGGAAAGCGCCATGTCCGGACGGCCGCCCGTAGCACAGGTTGCCACAACCTCTGCACCCGGCCAGCGACGACGGACAGAATCGAGCGCCAGCGCCAGATCGGTATAGTCCTTGTACGGGTCGTGGCGCTCTACTTCAAAGGCTTCGGCGGCATCGACCAAAGCACGACCCGCGTCGCTCACCGTGTCGGCATCCCCCACATATACGTCGCAGGCCAGGCCAGCGCCCAGCAGTGCGTCGAGCCCGCGGTCCACGGTGACAACGTGGTCGCACTCCCCCGCTAGCCTCCGCAACAGATCTGTGCTCGCCACCACGGGCGAGCCGCAGACAACTAATACCTTGCAAGCCACAGCCCTCGCCTATCCCTCAAACGAAAGCACGCGGGGTAGATCCAGCTCCTCGTAGCTGTCGATAAAGATATCGCAGTTGTCGCGCACGTCGTCGCGCTTCATGCGGCCGTGCGGGTCATAGATGCCCACGCGCTTAAAGCCGGCGGAGCCAGAGCTCTTTAGGCCAAAGACGGCGTCCTCAAACACCCAAGCGCGCTCAAACTTGTGCCCATGGCGCTCCTCCAGGCGGCGCAGCGCCAGCTCGTACACATCGGGGAACTGTTTGGAGCGTCCTGCCTCGCCCGTCGTGGTAACAAACTCCATGTAAGCGTCGAGCCCGGCACCAGCGAGCGCAGACTGCACCAGCTCGGCCGGCGTGGATGTAGCCACGCACATGGCAATGCCCTCCGCCTTCGCCTGCTCCAAAAATGCCAGGAGACCCTTGCGCGGCGGCACCTTGGAGTACCCATCAATCAGAATATTGCTCAGCTCGCGGTACAACTCCTCGCCATTCGCGCCAATGCCCCAGGTGTCGTGGTAGGCCTGGCACTCAGCCTCCAGCGACAAATGCTCAAACTGGGCAAAATCGTCGACCGTCACATCAACTCCGTGGCGGTGCAATAACTCGGGCTGGGCATAGGCCCAAACGGGGGTGCTATTAACTAGCGTGCCGTCGCAATCGAAAATAAAAGCAACCTTGGGAGCGGCGGTATGGGACATAAACGAACCTTTCGATGTCAAATGGTAAACAACCTGCTAAAAACGTTTTACCAAACGTAAGCCTATCAGTTTTGAAACCCTAATTGGTAAAACTGTCAAGGGTTTTACCATTGCAATTCTGCCAGTGGTATAAACATGTCGCTTACCGATTAAACGCCCCCGCAAATCCGCTTTCGTCCATAAAACTAACGTACAGGTGTTATCGTAGTTTCTGCCGAAAGTTCCACCGAGCACGCGAGGTGGAACGAATCATAGAACTATCGCCGTCCCTTCGATTCGTGCAGCCTTGGACCTTTCGCATCTAGTCACCAAGGCAACACGCTGCCGCGTCATGATGGGATCAAACGTGAGCGATACAAAGCTAAAGCCAGCAACCAAAAAGCCCGCCACCCGTAAAGCCGCCCCGCATGCACCGGAGCTCACCAAGGACGATGTCTACCTGTTTGGCATCGGCACATGGGAGCGCAGCTGGGAAAAGATGGGCGCGCACCCCGACACGCAGAACCGTACGCGTGGCTGGCGCTTTTGCGTTTGGGCGCCCGACGTAAAGAGCGTCCACGTCATTGGCGAATTTAACGACTGGGATGAGCAAGCCAACCCGCTGGTGCCCATGCATACAAGCGCTATTTGGGAAGGCTTTATTCCTGGTGCCGAGCAGGGTCAGCTCTATAAGTACCTTATCGAGACCAACGAGGGCAAAAAGCTCTATAAGGCCGATCCGTACGCCTTTAAGGCCGAGTGCCCTCCGGGTACCGCCAGCGTGCTGTGGACCCTCGATGGCTACCAGTGGAACGACGCCGCGTGGCTTAAGCGCCGTGCGAGCCATAACCACATGTCGCAGCCCCTTAACATCTACGAGGTGCACATTGGCTCGTGGAAGCGCCACGGCGACGCACCGCAGGGCGAGCCGGACGAGTACGGCAACTACCCCGGCCCCATGGATCCCTTCCCCGCGCAGCGCGGCGAGTTTTACACCTACGACGACCTGTCGGTGGAGCTCGTGGACTACGTGCGCGACATGGGCTACACGCATATCGAGGTCATGCCGCTTATGGAGCATCCCTTCGATGGCTCCTGGGGCTACCAGACGACTGGCTACTATGCTGCAACGTCGCGCTATGGCAACCCACAGCAGCTCATGCACTTTATCGATGCGTGCCACGAGGCGGGCATCGGTGTGATCATGGACTGGGTGCCCGGCGGTTTTTGCGCCGACTCCCACGGCCTTGCCACCTTTAACGGCCACATGCTGTTTGAGCACGAGATTCACCCCAACTGGGGCACGCACAAGTTCGACTTCGCCCGCGGCGAGGTCCGCTCCTTCCTGGTCTCTAACGTGCTGTACTGGCTCGAGAACTTCCACGTGGACGGCATTCGCATGGACGGCGTGTCCAGCATGCTGTACCTCAACTTTGGCATCGACGATCCGGGCCAAAAGAAGTTCAACAAGTACGGTACCGAGGAGGACCTGGACGCCAGCGCGTTTATCCGTCAGGTCAACTGCGCTGTAGAGGCGCACTACCCCGACGTGATGATGATGGCCGAGGAGTCCACCGCGTGGCCGCTCGTGACCTATCCGCCGCAGGACGGCGGCCTGGGCTTCCACTACAAGTGGGACATGGGCTGGATGAACGACACCCTGCACTACATGCAGACCGATTTTCCGTGGCGCCCCGGCAACCACGGCCTGCTCACGTTCTCCATTATGTATGCCTTTACCGAGAACTTTATCTGTCCGCTGAGCCACGACGAGGTCGTGCACGGCAAGTGCTCGCTCATCGGCCGCATGCCGGGCGACTGGTGGCGCCAGTTTGCCGGCCTGCGCACGCTCGCCTTCTACCAGATGACGCACCCCGGTGCCAAGCTCAACTTTATGGGCAACGAGATCGGCCAGTTTATTGAGTGGCGCTACTACGAGTCCATCCAGTGGTTCCTGACCGAGGAGTACGAGACTCACAAGCATCATCAGGCGTTTATCAAGGCGCTCAACCACCTGTACACCGCCGAGCCCGCCCTGTACGAGCGCGGCTACACCGACGACGGCTTTACCTGGGTCGATGCGGACAACTCCAAGCAATCCATCGTGAGCTTTGTGCGCCAGGGCGAGGACATCGACGACGACCTGGTGATCTTGATCAACTTTGACCCGGCGAGCTACGAGAGCTTCCGCGTGGGCGTGCCTCGCGAGGGCGACTGGGAGGTCATCTTCGACTCCGACCGACCCGAGTTTGGCGGCAGCGGCTATGCCGGCGAGGAGCCCTACACCTGCTCGAGCGAGCCCTATCCCTGGAACGGGCAGATGGACTCCATTGAGATTAAGGTGCCCGGCCTGGCAGGCGTGGTGCTTAAGCGCCGCGGTCCCAGCAGCTACAAGCCGCCGGTGGTTGAGGAGCCCAAGAAGGCGACGCGCAAGCGCACGTCCTCGGTGAAGCCCAAGGCCGCGGCCGCTAAAAAGGCTCCGGCCAAGGCGAAGGCTACCAAGTCCGCTGCCAAGGGTAAAGCCACCGCAAAGCCCGCTGCTAAGGCTACCGCGACCAAGAAGCCGGCGGCAAAAAAGGCAGCTACCAAGGCCAAGTCTGCTTCTGTTAAGTCGTCTACCAAGGATGCGTAACAAAGCCGTTACAGCTGTAATTACCCGCCCCAACGTGGCGTAGGATATAAGTCATAACCGTTCCGGGAGAAACATCCCCGGGGGAAAGGAACGTATGAATAAGATCTTCGACAACAAGCAGGAGTTTACCGAGCTCTATCGCGATGCCGTCATGAGCATTAGCGGCAAGAGCGTCGAGGCCGCCAGCGACCTGGACCGCTTTAATGCCCTGGCTAAGCTCGTGGCCGAGAAGGCACGCACCGTTGCCACCAAGAGTGACGCCCGCGTCACCGCCGAGGGCAAGAAGCGCGTGTACTACTTCTCGATCGAGTTTTTGATCGGCCGCCTGCTCGACAACTACCTGCTCAACTTTGGCGTGCGCGACATGGTCGCCGAGGCGCTCGACGATATGGGCTTCGACCTGTCCGTCATCGAGAACCAGGAGCCCGATCCGGCTCTGGGCAACGGTGGCCTGGGCCGTCTGGCCGCGTGCTTCCTGGATTCCATGGCAGCCGAGGGCATTGCCGGCTACGGCAACGGCATGCGCTACCGCTACGGCCTGTTTAAGCAGGAGATCGTCAACGGCAGCCAGGTCGAGGCCACCGACGAGTGGCTCACCCACGGCTATCCCTGGGAGGTCCGTCGTCAGGACAAGGCCGTGACCATCAAGTTCGGTGGCCGCGTTGAGGGCTTTGAGGAGGACGGCCGCACGTTCTACCGCACGGTGGACACGCAGGACATCCTGGCCGTCCCCTATGACATCCCCGTTGTGGGCTATGCCGGCGAAACCGTCAACAAACTGCGCGTCTGGGCCGCCGAGCCGGTCGAGGAGCACTTTGATCTGGAGGCCTTCAACCGCGGCGACTATGCCCTGGCAGACGCCGAGCGCGCCGAGGCCGAGGCCATCAGCGCCATTCTCTACCCCAACGACGCCGGCGAGCACGGCCGTCTGCTGCGCCTGAAGCAGGAGTACCTGTTTGTCTCGGCCGGCATTTACAGCCTGCTCGACACCTTTGAGAAGGAGCACGGCGAGAACTGGGAGCTGCTGCCGCAGTTTGTGGCCATCCATACCAACGATACCCACCCCGCCATGTGCGGCCCCGAGCTCATGCGCATCCTCATCGACGAGAAGAAGCTCGAGTGGGACGACGCCTGGAACATCGTGACGCAGGTCGTGAGCTACACCAACCACACCATCCTGCCCGAGGCCCTGGAGAAGTGGCCCATCGGCACGTTCTCCAAGCTCCTCCCCCGCGTGTACCAGATCATCGACGAGATCAGCCGTCGCTGGCATGAGTCGTTCGACACCACGCAGGAGGGCTGGCAGGAGCGTCTGCGCCAGACCGCCATCCTGTGGGACGGCGAGATTCGCATGGCGAACCTGTCCGTGATCTGTAGCCACAGCGTCAACGGCGTTGCCAAGATCCACTCCGACATCATTAAGAACATCGTGCTCAAGGACTTCTATGCCCTGACGCCCGAGAAGTTTAACAACAAGACCAACGGCATCTCGCACCGTCGCTTCTTTGCCGAGGCCAACCCCACCTACGCCAAGCTCGTCACCGAGGCCATTGGCGACGGCTGGCTGAAGGACGCTTTTGAGCTGGAAAAGCTCAAGGAGTTCCAGAACGACACCGAGTTCCTTAAGGCCGTGGGTGCCTCCAAGCGCGCCAACAAGGAGCGCCTGGCCGCCTATGTCAAGGCCGAGACCGGTTTGGTCATCGATCCCAACACCGTCTTCGACGTTCAGGTGAAGCGCTTCCACGCCTACAAGCGCCAGCTCATGAACATCATGAAGGTGATGGATATCTACAACCGTCGCATCGCCGATCCCAACTTCCACGTGACGCCGACGACCTTCATCTTTAGCGGCAAGGCCGCATCGAGTTACACCTTTGCCAAGGAGACCATCCGCCTCATTAACTCCGTGGCCGACGTCATCAATAATGACCCGCGCGTCAACGAGGTCATGAAGGTCTGCTTTATCCCCAACTTCCGCGTGAGCAACGCCCAGCTCATCTACCCTGCCGCCGAGATCTCGGAGCAGATCTCCACAGCCGGCAAGGAGGCCTCGGGCACGTCCAACATGAAGCTCATGATGAACGGCGCCATTACGCTGGGCACCCTCGACGGCGCCAACATCGAAATCGCCGACCTGGCCGGTCGCGAGAACGAGGCCATCTTTGGCCTGACCGCTCCCGAGGTCGAGCAGCTCTGGGCATCGAATAGCTACTTTGCGTGGGATACCCTCAACGGCGACCGTGAGCGTCTGGGCCGCGTGATGGACGAGCTCAAGGACAACACCTTTGCGGGTCTTTCGGGCAACTTCGAGAGCATCTACAACGAGCTCATGAACAACAACGACCCCGACCTGGTCATGGCCGACTTCCGCAGCTACGTGGATGCATGGGAAAAGCTCACCGGCAGCTACGGCGACCAGGAGACCTGGACCCGCAAGGCGCTGCTCAACACCGCCTCGAGCGGCTGGTTCTCGAGCGACCGCACCATTCGCGAATACCGCGACGAGATCTGGCACGCGTAAAGGCCGCGAGCTCCCCTATGCCAGCACGGCATTACTCGACGGGCGCGACGTTGCGCCACGCCCGTCGCTAATGGGTTTAGGAACATCGATGACAGAAGGAGAAATCGATGAGTAAGAAAGAATGCATCGCGATGCTCCTCGCAGGAGGACAGGGCAGCCGATTGGGGGCACTCACCCAAAAGATCGCTAAGCCGGCGGTTAGCTTTGGTGGCAAGTTCCGCATTATCGACTTTTCGCTCTCCAACTGCTCCAACTCGGGCATCGACACGGTGGGCGTTCTGACGCAGTATCGCCCCTATCTGCTGCATGCCTACGTGGGCTCCGGCGAGGCATGGGATCTGGACAGCCGTGACGGCGGCGTGTCGATCCTGCCGCCGTACGAGACGCAGACCGGCGGCGCCTGGTATGCGGGTACGGCCGACGCCATTACGCAGAACCTCGACTACATCAAGGCCAACGACCCCAAGTACGTCCTGATTCTTTCTGGCGACCACCTGTATCGCATGGACTACCGCAAGATGCTCAAGACGCACATTGAGAACAACGCCGATCTTACGGTGAGCGTTATGCCCGTGCCGTGGGAGGAGGCCAGCCGCTTTGGCATCCTGACCACCGACCCCGAGGACGGCCGCATCACCAAGTTTACCGAGAAGCCCGAGAAGCCCGATTCGAACCTCGCGTCCATGGGCATCTACATCTTCTCGGCCGACGTGCTGATCGAGGCCCTCGAGGAGGACGCTCTGGACCAGCGCTCGAGCCACGACTTTGGCAAGGACATCATCCCCAAGCTGCTCGGCGAGGAAAAACGTCTGTACAGCTACGAGTTCCACGGCTTCTGGAAGGACGTCGGCACCATCGCCAGCTTCCACGAGACCTCGATGGACCTGCTGGGCAACAACCCCGAGTTCGACCTCTTTGACAAGAACTTCCCCATCATGTCCAACATCACCACGCGTCCGCCGCACTACATTGGCCCGGACGGCCGCCTGGACGACTGCCTGGTCTCCAACGGCTGCAAGATTTACGGCACCGCTCGCCACTCGATTCTTTCGACCGACGTCATCATCGAGGAGCGCGCCGTGGTCGAGGACTCCGTGCTGCTGCCGGGTGCGCACGTTAAGAGCGGCGCGCACATCTGCCGCGCTATTTTGGGCGAGAACTCCACGGTCGAAGAGGGCGTGAAACTCGGCTCTGTCGATACCACCAAGGATACGGCCGTCGTTGGAAATGACGTCGTTATCGGGAAGGGGGAATGATCCGATGATCAATCGCAAGGCCATCGGTTATATCACCGCTAACTACTCTTCGACCTACGGCAGCGTGCTGCTCAAGGACCGCCCCATCGCGTCCGTTCCGTTTTTGGGCCGCTACCGCCTGATCGATTTCCCGCTGTCCAACATGATGAATGCCGGCATTAAGACCGTCGGCGTCGTCATGCCGGGCAACTACCGCTCGCTGATCGACCACGTGGGCTCGGGCAAGGACTGGGGCCTGGACCGCAAGAAGGGCGGCCTGTTCATGGTGCCCGGCAACGCGTATGGCACCACCAAGGGCGGCATGCGCTTCCTGCTGCGCGACATCATCTCCAACAAGACGCTGTTCCAGCGCTCGGACAAGCCCTATGTCGTGATGATGGGCACCAACATCATCTTTAATATGGACCTCAACACCATCATTGACGCGCACGAGAACTCCGGTGCCCAGATGACCGTGGTGTACTGCAAGGCTACGCGCAACGTCGATGACGAGACCAAGCTCGAGATTAACGAGAACGGCCGCCTGACGGGCGTGAGCGCCGGCGTAGTGTACGGCGACAACGCCTCTATGGACTGCTGCATCGTCAACCGCGAGACGCTGCTCGAGATCATCGACCACTACCAGGCCGCCGACTATCTGGACCTGCTCGAGGCACTCCAGGGCGACTTTGGCAACATCGACGTGTGCAGCTACGAATACAAGGGCGAGGTCGTTGGCGTGTTTAGCGAGAAGTCGCTGTATCGCCGCAGCATGGATCTGCTCGACCAGACCGTGGCCGACCAGCTCTTTGATCCCGAGCGCCCGATCCTGACCAAGGCCCACGACGTACCACCTTCGCGCTATGCGACCGGCAGCCACGCGTGCAACTCGATCATCTCGGCCGGCTGCATCATCAAGGGCACCGTGCGCAACTCGATCCTGTCGCGCGGCGTCGTGGTTGAGGAAGGCGCCTCGGTGACCAACTCGATCATCAACCAGAGCTGCATTATCAAGAGCGGCGCCCGCGTTGAGAATGCCATACTGGACAAGAACAACGTGGTTCCCACCAACACCGAGCTTCGCGGCACGCCCGAGAACATCCTGGTGTTGGGCAAGGCCCCGTTAACTCCCGATACCACCATCGTGCATTAACGTAGGCACCGCAACATCGCTCGTAACATGTAGAATAGCCGCCCGGTTTGCGCCAGGCGGCTATTCTCGAATTGCAACATGGGAGACAATATGGCAGATTCCAGCAAAAAGATGCAGATCGTGTTTGCCTCGGCCGAGTGCGCACCGTTTGTAAAGACCGGTGGCCTGGGCGACGTGGCGGGCTCGCTGCCTGCGGCGCTTGTGCGCGCCGGCGCCGAGGTCATCGTGATGGTGCCCAAGTACGCCACCATCAAGGACGAGTACAAGGCGCAGATGGAGCACTTCTCCGACTTTTACGTGAGCCTGGGCTGGCGCAACGAGTACTGCGGTCTCGAGAAGCTCGAGCACGACGGCGTCACCTATATGTTCATCGACAACGAGCGCTACTTTGCGCGCGACTATCCGTACGGCTTCTTTGATGACGGCGAGCGCTTTGCGTTCTTCTCCAAGGCCATCACCGAGAGTCTGCAGCACCTGCCGGCCGGTTTTGAGTGCGACATCCTGCACTGCAACGACTGGCAGACGGCACTGGCGCCCGTGTTCTTGCGCGAGTTCTACCAGGGCCTGCCGCTGTACGACCGCGTCAAGACCGTGTTCTCTATCCACAACGTGGCGTTCCAGGGCCAGTTTAGCGACACCGTGATGGAGGACATCCTGGGCGTGGCGCATATTCCGGCGGCCGCCTCGCAGCTGCGTTGCGACGCCTGCAGCATCAACTACATGCTGGGCGCGCTGCGCTATGCCGACGCCATCACCACGGTGAGCCCCACCTATGCGGGCGAGATCCAGACGCCCGAGTTTGGCGAGGGCCTGGACGGCGTGCTGCGCGAGCGTTCTTACGCGCTGCAGGGTATCCTGAACGGCATTGATGTGGCAGGCTTTGACCCGGCGACTGACAAGCGCATTGCCGCCAACTACACCGTGGAGGACCGTTCCGGCAAGGCCGTGTGCAAGGCCAAGCTGCAGGAAGAGCTAGGGCTCGAGGTACGCGACGACCGCCCGCTTATGGTGATGGTCACGCGCCTGACGCGCCAGAAGGGCTTGGATCTGGTCATGTACGCGCTCGACCGCATTTTGGCCGGAGGCGTGCAGGTGGCGGTGCTGGGCACCGGCGACCGCGACTACGAGGACAGCCTGCGCTACTTCCAGGACAAGTACCCCGGCACCATGGCCGCGCGCATCGAGTTCGATCCGGCGCTGTCGCAGCGTATGTACGCCGCTGCCGACATGTTCCTGATGCCTTCGAAGTTTGAGCCCTGTGGCCTGTCGCAGATCATCGCCATGCGTTACGGCACCCTGCCCATCGTGCGCGAGACCGGCGGCCTGAAGGACACCGTGCAGCCGTACAACGAGTTTACCGGCGAGGGCACGGGCTTCTCGTTTAGCAACTTTAACGGCGACGAGATGGGCGACGCCGTGTTCCGCGCGGCACGTCTGTTCTGGGACAACCGCGATGCGTGGAACCAGCTGGTCACGCAGGCCATGAGCCAGGACTTTAGCTGGACGCGCTCGGCCGACAAGTATCTGGACCTGTACTTCTTTATGCATCCGGAGATCGAGAGGCCGGTGGCGGTTGTCGACGAGCCTGCGGTTGTGGCTGAGGAGACTGCGGCCGAGCCCAAGCCCAAGGCCGAGCCGGTTGTCGAGGAACCCAAGGCTGAGGAGAAGCCGGTTAAAGCTGAATCTAAGGTGAAGATTGAGGCAGCTCTCGAGACTGAGGCTAAGCCGGCTGCAAAGTCTGCCGCCAAGAAGACCACGACTCGTAAGACGACGGCTAAGAAGGCCACTACGACCAAGGCGACGACAACCAAGACCACCGCTACCAAGACAACGACGACGCGCAAGCGCACGACCGCCGCTGCAAAGAAGGCCGCCGAGGCCGCTCCCGAGGTAAAGGCTGAAGCCGCCGTCGAGGCCAAGCCCGCCGTCAAGGCACCGGCCAAGACCACTGCCAAGAAGACGACCGCGACCACCAAAAAGGCAACGGCAGCCAAGAAGACCACGACAACGAAGGCGACGACCACGAAGGCCGCCACGACCAAGGCAGCCGCAAAGCCGGCCGCCAAAGTCGAGGAGACGCCCGTCGAGGCAAAGCCAGCCGCCAAGACCACCACGCGCAAGCGCTCTACGACGACGGCCAAGAAGACCACGACCAAGGCTGCTGCTCCCAAGGCAGAGGCTAAAGCCGAGGACAAGCCTGCAGTAAAGGCCGAGCCGGCACCGAAGGCCGCTGAGGTCAAGACCGCTCCGAAGGCTACGGCAAAGACCGAGCCCGCCAAGGAGGCCCCGGTCTCCCCTGCCGCTCCGGCCGAGGAAAAGGCCCCGACCAAGAAGACCTCCGTCCGCAAGGCAACGGCCACCCGCAAACGCCGCTAGCCCACAGACGATCTAAAACCTAATCAAAACCCTAAACAAGGGGCGCTCCAACCGGGCGCCCCTTCTCTGTAGACAGTTGGTAAAACGATTTTCTAGGACAACCGTTCGCCGATGGTAAACGGATGTTGTTTATACACCCTGTGTACAACAGATATACTTATATCTTGTGCGTAAAGCCCATGGCCCGTAGGCCGTGATTCTATTGAACTGGACCGTATTATGAGATTGATACACAACAGCCGCCTACCGCAGTTTCGCACTCCGTTTGGCGCTGTGACCACAGGAACTACCGTTGCACTCTCGGTTATTTTGGAGGATGCCGATCCCAACCAGGCAACACTCACCCTGCGTACCTGGGTCGATGAAGTCGGCGAGACCCTGATTCCGATGGAGCACGAAGGCGATGGCATTTTTACCGGCGAGCTCAAATGCACTGAACCGTGTCTTGTGTGGTACAGCTTTATATGCAATATCGAGGGCCAGCCCGAGGTTCGCCTGGGCGCGCCCCAGGGCCGCACCGGCGGCGAGGGCGTAACCTACGACTACGCCGAGGTGCCGTCCTTCCAGATTACCGTCTACAAGCACCGCGAGAACCGCCCCACCTGGTACGAGCGCGGCATGGTCTACCAGATCTTCCCCGACCGCTACGCCCGTGACGAGCATTGGCGCGAGCGCACAATGGCCCAACTCGAAAAACCGCGCAAGGGCATTCAGCGCCGGATGGTCGAGGACTGGAACGAGCCGCCCGTGTACGAGCGCGCCGAGGACGGCTCCATCAAGACCTGGGACTTCTACGGCGGCTCGCTCAAGGGCATCCAGGAAGACCTGCCCCGCATCGCCGAGCTGGGCTTTACGGCCATCTACCTCAACCCCATCTTTGAAGCCGCGAGCAACCACCGCTACGACACGGCCGACTACACCAAGATCGACCCGATCCTGGGCACCGAGCAGGACTTTACCGAGCTGTGCCAGGCAGCCGAGAAGCTGGGCATCTCCATCATCCTGGACGGCGTCTTCAACCACACGGGCGACGACTCGATCTATTTCAACCGCTACGGCAACTACCCCGGCGTGGGTGCCTGGCAGAGCGAGGATTCGCCGTGGCGCGATGCGTTTACTTTCCACGAGGACGGCTCGTACGACTGCTGGTGGGGCGTGGGCAACATGCCAGCCATCAACGAGAAGTCCGAGCTTGTGCGCGAGAGGCTCCTGGGCAAGGACGGCGTGATCCGCAAATGGCTGCGCGCCGGTGCCCATGGTTGGCGCCTGGACGTCGCTGACGAGCTTTCCGACGACTTCCTGGCCGAGATCAAGAAGGCCGTACTTGCCGAAAAGCCTGACGCACTGTTGCTCGGCGAAGTCTGGGAAGACGCCTCCAACAAGATTAGCTACGGCCATCTGCGCCGCTACCTGCAGGGCTCCGAGCTGGACTCTGCTATGGATTATCCCTTCCGCGACATGGTCATCGGCTTTTTGATGGGCTACAAGAACGCCTACGAAGCCGCCGAGGATATCGAGACCCTGCGCGAGAACTACCCGAGTGAGGCATTGTCCTGCGCGCTCAATCTGCTTTCGAGCCATGACCGTCCGCGCATCATCTCGGTGCTCGGCGGCGGCCCCGACGAGTCGCAGCTACCCGAGTGCGAGCGCAGCAAATGGCGCCTGGACGAGAACGCGATGGGGCTGGCCAAGAGCCGCTTTTGGCTCGCCACGCTCATGCAGATGACCTTCCCCGGCGTGCCTTCGATCTACTACGGCGACGAGTACGGCCTAGAGGGCCTGACCGATCCGGGCAATCGCCGCACGCTGCCGACCAAGGACCAGCTGCACGACTTCGACACGCTGGCTATTGTCAAGAACGCCTCCGCCGTGCGCCGCGCGCTGCCATTTATGATCGACGGCGAGATTAAGGCCTTCGCGCTCAACGACGAGGTGCTGGCATACAACCGCACGGGCAACAATGGCGAGTCCGCGACGGTTATCATCAACCGCAGCCTACGCAATTCGCACCGCGTGACAATTCCGGCGCTCAGCGAATGCGCAAGTGACGTGATCAGCGGTCACGAGTGCGAGATTCACAATGGTACGGTCACGCTCGATCTGTATCCGCTGGGTTCGTCGATCATCTATCACCATGCCGAGCAGCGCCTGCAGGAGCCGCTCGATCACGGCGCAGGCGTTGTGTGCCATATCACCTCGGTGCCCACCGACGACGGCAAGCCCGGCACAATCGGCGCACCCACGCGTCGCTTTATCGACCATCTGGCCGCTATGGGCATGCGCTACTGGCAGGTTCTGCCTGTCAACCCGACGGACTTCTTCCGCTCCCCTTACGCTGGGCCTTCGGCCTTTGCAGGCAATATTGACCTGCTGCCCGAAAGTCAAGAGGAACTGGCGGTCGACTTTGAGACTTGGAAGGCCCGTGGCGGCGAGGATGCAGACCCGCTGTACACGGCGTTTAAACATCGCAACGCAGATTGGCTCGAGAAGTACTGCGTCTATATGGCCGTTAAGAAGTACTTTGAAGGCGAATCGCGTCACGATTGGCCGGCCGATGTCGCGCGCTACAACGAGCACCTAATTGACGACAAGCGTTTCCACGACGAGGCAGAGCTGCAGGCGTACATGCAGTACCGCTTTGATCTGGCCTGGTGCGAGCTCATGAACTACGCGCACAAGAAGGGTATCGAGGTAATCGGCGACATCCCGATGTACGTTTCGGACGATTCGGCCGATGCGTGGAGCGAGCCCGAGAACTTCTGGCTGTCCGATACCGGCAAGGCGATTGAGATTTCCGGCGCGCCGCCCGACAATTTTGCGCCCGAGGGCCAGGTGTGGGGCAACCCCACTTTCCGTTGGGATCACATGAAGGAGAACGGCTACCGCTGGTGGATGGACCGTCTGCGTCGCGCGTTCTCGCTCTACGACCGTGTGCGCCTGGACCACTTCCTGGGATTTCACAGCTACTTTAGCATTCCCGCAGGTAAGGCCTGCGCCGACGGCCGCTGGCTGGCGGGACCGGGCAAGGATCTGTTCCAGACTGCCTATAACGAGCTGGGGCCGCTCAACTTTATCGCCGAAGACCTGGGCTATCTGACGCCCGGCGTTCGAGCCATGGCTTCGACCTGCGGCTTCCCCGGCATGGACGTGTTGGAGTTTAGCGATTACGACGTCCGCTGCGGCGTGCATCCCACGCCGGGCAAGATTCTGTACACCTCGACACACGACACGTCGACGCTCACCGGTTGGTGCACGCGCTCCTTCGCGGGCGGCGACGAGCCGAGCGGTGTTGAGGTGGCGGCCAAGCTGATGAGCGACGCGCTGGCAAGCGACGCTCCCCTGGTGATGATGCCGCTGCAGGACATCCTGGGGCTAGGCGACGATGCGCGCATGAACGTGCCGGGTGTCGCCACGGGCAACTGGACCTGGCAGGCCGATGAGGCCGACGTTGCGGCCGCCGAAGGCAAAACTGCACAGCTCCTGCGCAACACCCATAGATTCTGGGGCGAAGCGTGATAAAACCCCCGATATAGGGTACAGTTACAGCTGTTTGAATTTATGCGGGCAGAGCGATCTGCCCGCTTTGTGCTGAAAAGGAAGTATTATGGCGCGCTACGATTACAAGTGCTCGAGCTGCGGCAACGTGTTTGAGGTTGAGCATCCCATGTCCGAGACCCCCGAGGTCGTGTGCCCGAGCTGCGGTGCTCCGGCATCGAAGACGTTCTCGGCCAGCGGCATCAAGTTTGAGGGCAGCGGCTTCTACAACACCGACCAGCGAAGCGGTGGTTCCAGCACCAACGCCACCAGCGGCTGCTGCGCCAACTGCCCGCACAGCCACTAGCGACAAGCGGTCTTGCTACCCAGATTTCCCTATGAGTTGCGGTGAAATAGTTCCTGGATCAGCCCATCTAACGGCCAAACAGGAACTATTTCACCGCAACTTTTCTTTAGATCGGATTTCGGGCTGATGCTAGGTTTGTAATATTTCAAAACTCTGCCGGATTACGGGGCTGAATTGACAACCTCTATCCATTCCGGTAATTTGCAAATTTCAACAAGCCATCTACCTGCGGTTTTATTTAGGCCATTTTGCTGTGGTCGGGCATCACCAATCTAACCCCGTAATCCGCCCTACTTTTGATAGCAGCAAGTATGAGTCGGGCTATTTTTCCCACTCTTTACCGCTTTTGCGATCTCCACTCGCACGACCTTCTGAGTTGCGGTGAAATAAGGACTATTTGGCGGGTAGAAGCCGCCATTCAATCCCTATTTCACCGCAACTTAGTAGTTACTTGTGGATCAGACGGGCGCAGAAGTGGCCGTCGTAGGAGTCGGCGTTTACGGGAACGCTTTGGAAGAGGCCTCGAGCGTTTTGTCGCAGGGTGACGAGGCTCTTGGCGTGGTCGTACTCGGGGAGCTGTAGAATCTGGGATTCTGAGAGCGGCACCACGGTAAAGCCGGCGCCCTCGGGAGAAGCCAGGAAGGCATCCACGACCTGCGTGTTCTCTTCATCAAACACCGAGCAGGTGGCATAGATAAGCTCACCGCCGACAGCCACGCGCGCGGCTGCTTCCTTGAGCATCGTCAGCTGCAGTTTGGGCAGCTCAACTGTCACATCCTTTTCGGTCAGACGCCACGGTATCTCGGGATGACGGCGCATGGTGCCGGTGCCCGAGCACGGCGCATCGATAAACACCGTGTCGAACAGGGCGGGCTCGCCAAGCATCGCGTCAAAGGACGTAAGCACCTCATTGAGCTCGCAGGCATCGCCCGACACCGTACGAACACCAGAGATACCCGCCTTATGCAGGCGCGCGAGATTCTGATCACATTTACGATCATGCAGGTCGAGCGCGGTATGCTGATGCTCGTACCCGGCACGCTTGGCTTGGCACATCATTACATAGGTCTTGGTGCCGCGACCGGCGCCAATCTCCAGACAACGACCGGGGCGTGTCGCGGCAGTAGCGATAAGCTGGGCGTTGAGGTCCGAGGCAACCGCGGCAGCACGCTCAAACACGCCCGATGCAACCGTGACCTGCGCATCGACCGGAGCATGGCAGCCCGGGAAGACAGGCGCAACGAGCTGCAAGATATACGGGTCGGTCTTGGTCGCAAACGCATTCTCATGCAGGGCAAGCGGCGCAGGTGCCAGATTGCCGGCAAAGTTGAGCGCGCCCTCGGGCGTATCGAACGAGGCCATAATGCGAGCGCAAAGCCAGCGGGGCAAGCCCATCAGGCGAGACAAGCGAACCAAACGGCGCTCGGACTCATCCACGTCGGATGCCGTGGCAAAGTCCTCAACGTTGTCTGCAACCTTGTGCAGTACCGCGTTAGCCAGGCCCGCGGCTGACTTAGCACCGCTGCGCACCAGCTCAACACCCTGGCTCACGGCAACGCGGCCCGGCGTATGCAGATAGAGCATCTCGAAGGCCGAGATGCGAAGCGCCATGCGCACGCGCGGCGCGACTTTTTTGGGCTTATCCAAAAACTGATCGAGCAACTCATCCAAAATGCCCTGCGTGGCGGCAACACCGAGCGCCAAACGCGCGGCAAAAGCGGAATCGCGCTGATCAATGGCCTTGGCGGAAGCACGGGAAGACAATACGTCACGTGCGTACATACCGCGGCGATCGGCCTCCATCAACACATCGAGCGCAAGCTTGCGAGCGGGAGACAACTTGCTCATGACAGTACACCCCACCTAAGATCGGCACCCTGCAGACCGGCAGCCCAGGCAGAAGCAGCCATGGCACGCTTGCCATCGGGCTTAACCTCAAGCAGTTCAACCGCGCCATCGGAAAGGCCCAGGTAAACACGCTTGCTCTTAACGGCAACAGCGCCCTCCCCAAGCGACACGTCGGCCGGCGCAGCATCGAGCACGCGAACCGACTTGCCGGCAATCACACAACGGGCAGGCGCGGTATCGGACGAAGCGAGCACATGACGCACGCAATCGAGCGCCGCCATCTGCGGATCCAGACGCATCTCCTGCTTGGAAATCTTGGCAGCATGAGTGACGAGCGACTCATCCTGCTCAGTCCAAACAGCCGAGCCATCGGCAAGCGAGGGAAGCGTGTCAGCAAGCAACTTGCCACCAAGCTCACCAAGCTCCATGGTCAGCGCCTCGGCATGCTTACCGGCAACCGACGTTGACGCCTGGGCACAATAAGCGCCCGTATCCACGCCATGTCCAATGCGCATAATGGAAACGCCAGCAACCTCATCACCAGCAAGAATGGCACGCTGAATAGGAGCAGCACCACGCCAACGAGGCAGCAGCGAAGCATGAACATTCACAATACCAAGCGGCGCCATATGCAGCACCTCATCGGGCAAAATGCAGCCATAGGCAGCCACACAGATAATATCGGCTTGCGCTGCATGGAGCGCCTCAACTACCTCCGGCGTCATACGATTGGCTTCAACGACCGGCAACCCCAGCTCAAGCGCCTTAGCCTTAACAGGAGACGGCTCAATCTTCTTACCACGCCCACGAACAGCATCGGGACGAGTGATGACAAGCGCAATCTCGTTCCCAGCCTCAACAAGCGAAGTCAGCGAAGGCACAGCAAAATCAGGCGTACCCATAAACACAATACGCATAAAGAACGTCTCCCCTCAACCAAAGCCGAGACGGCTACAAACAACAGCGGAAAGCCAAGTACCCAGCCCATCCGCAATAACAATTCAACAAGAACAAATATACCCAAAACCAAAGAAAGAGCCGCAATAAAAGCAGCTCTTCCAACAAAGCAATTATCAGCGAAGACGCCCATCCCTGGCCCGACGGCACCCGGGCGATCCGAGCCAGAACAACGCAGTCCCCGGTGCTGAGCGCCCACATATCGTCCCGCGCGCAGTTTCGCAGTGCAGCGAGAATGTTTGAGCACGGGATGATATGTGGGCGCTCAGCACCGGGGACGGTGGGACCTACTCCGTCTCGCCCGGTCGAGCGCCGCGGGCCAGGGCGTCCTGGTACTCCTTGACGGCCTTGATACGCTGCATCGGCTTCAGTCGCTCGAACATGGTGTTGCCGTGCAGGTGATCGATCTCGTGCTGCAGGCACACGCAGAACAGGTCGCCCGTGGCCTCATAGCGGATCAGGTTGGCGTCCAAGTCATACGCCTCGACGACAACGTGATCGGGACGCTCAATCTCACAGCTAATGCCAGGGATGGAAAGGCAGCCCTCGCTAAACGGCACCAGATGGTCACTCTGCTCAACAATGACAGGGTTGATGAGCACGTACGGGTCATAGTCGTTCTTGTCGCTATAGTCGCAGTCGATGGTGACAAGCTGGATGAGCTCGCCGATCTGCGGGGCGGCAAGGCCGCAACCGCCGTTATCGAACATCATCTTCTTCATCTTCTCGGCAAGTGCCTCGATCGCCGGGGTGATCTCCTCAATGACGGCGCACTCCTGACGCAGGCGAGGGTCGGGCGACAGTACGATTCCGTTGGCTTCCATGGCCATCCTTTCGGTTTGTTACATCAAATCATACGCATCGACGTCAACGCTCACGCTCACGCCGCGCATGGAGCCCGCCTCTTTGAGGCAGGCGTCGATATCATCAGAGACATGGTACCCCACAGGCGACTTCACAAGCAGATGGAAGCGGTAACGGTCCTTGGCTCTCTCGATTACACACGAAGCCGGGCCAAGCACCTGCGGCACGGCGCTCCCCGCCCGCAAAAATTCAGGCGCGGCGGCATGCCAGCGACGCATAAGAAGCTTTGCGATACGCCCGACGTAGTCCTGCGCGTCGTCTCGGTTCGCCGACCACACCAAAATGTTGACCAGGCGAACATACGGCGGGTACAGTGCGTCGCGGCGCTGATCCAGATCGTAGTCGGTAAAGATCGAGCGATCATGCTCAGTGACAGCGCGAATGACCGGATCCTCGGGCAGGTAGGTCTGGATGATCACCTCACCGGGGCGATCGCCGCGGCCGGCGCGGCCCGCAACCTGCTCCAGCAAGTCGTAGGCGCGTTCTCCTGCGCGGAAGTCCGGCAGCTTGAGGGCGAAATCGGCATTGACCACGCCCACGAGCGTGACCTCGGGAAAGTCGAGGCCCTTGGCGATCATCTGGGTGCCCAGCAGCACCGCACAATCGGCGGAATCGAACTGCTCGAGCAGCTTTTTGTGCGCATCCTTGCCGCGTGTGGAATCGGCATCCATGCGAATAATGGCGACGTCCTCGGGAAGCATCTGGTGCAGCGCGTCCTCGATCTGTTGAGTGCCCAGACCCATTTTTGCCAGGTAGCGACTGCCACATTTGGGGCAACGGCTCGTGGGCGCCGGATAGGGCTGCACGCGCCAGGACGAACCACAGGTATGACACTGCAGCGTGTGCGTGCGCTCGTGGTACGTAAGGGCGGTGGAGCAATGGTTGCAGGTGGGAACGCAGCCGCACTCGCGGCACATGAGGAAGGGCGCAAAGCCACGACGGTTGTGCAGGAGCACGGCCTTCTCGCGACGCTCGACCACGCGTTCCAGGCCTTCCATAAGCGGTTTTGAGAACATAGAGCGGCTGCCATGCGAGAACTCGCGGCGCAGGTCGGCGATCCGAACCGTAGGCAGCACGGCTTGTCCCGGGCGCTCGGGCATCTCGACGCGCGTCCAGGTGGCACCGTTATACGTGCCACGGCGGCAGCGGTCGAGGGCCTCGGCAGAAGGCGTGGCGGAACCCAACACGAGCGGGCAGCGGTAGCGGCGCGCCATCTCGGCAGCCACCTCACGTGCGTGGTAGCGCGGGCTGGAACCCTGCTTGTAGCTGGTCTCATGCTCCTCATCGATGATGATGAGACCAAGGCCGCTGAGCGGGCAAAAAAGCGCCGAGCGGGCGCCGACGACCACGCGCGCGGCACCGCTGGCGACCATGTCCCACTGGTCCAAGCGCTCGCCGGCCGAAAGGCGCGAGTGGAAGACCGCGACCGTCTCACCAAAACGCGAGCGGAAGCGGCCGACAGTCTGGGCCGTCAGCGAGATCTCTGGCACCAGCACGCAGGCCGAACGGCCGGCCGCCAGCACGCGCTCAATCGCCGAAAGGTAAACTTCGGTCTTGCCGGAGCCCGTGACACCGTCCACGAGCACCACGTCTCCGTGGGCGTCAAGACGGGCGCGTTCAATCTGCGCGAGCGCCTGCTGCTGGCCCTTGGTAAGTGCGACCGGCGCCTTGCCGCTTGCCGAGGACAGCGTGGTCTGCTCGCTGCATCCACGCCAGGCGCGGCGCTCCTCCACAACCACGACGCCGCGTTTTTCGAGCGCCTTGATGGTCGCCGACATGCTGTTGTAGAGCAGGTTGAGGTCGCGCGTCGTGACCGGACCGCATTGGAGCGCCTCGATGAGCTGACGCTGACGGACCGCGGTCTTGGGCGGCGTGTAGTCGAAACCCTCGGGCGTGAGCATAACCCAGCGGTTTTGGATGGGTTTGACGGCGGGGCGCTCAACGGTCCACACACCGTCATCGCCCTTGACCACGCGCGGGCTTCCACCCGGTGGCAAGAACAGGCGCAGGCACTCGGAAAGCGTTGCAACGTACTCGCGGCTCATCCAGCGTGCGATACGGGCAGCCTCGGCGGTAAAGAGCGGCTTGCTGAGGATAGCCTCGATAGGCTTGATGCGCGCGGTATCGAGAGCGTCAATGCCTTGCAGGTCGCCTAGTTCAGGCGCAATGTCGACGATATAGCCCGCGGCGGCACGGTTACCAAAGTGGACCAGGACCGTGGATCCGATCTGCGCCTCGTTAGCAAGGGACCGGGGGATGCCGTAGGCGAATGGCTCGGACAACGCACGCGTCGGGATGTCGAGGACTACGCTCGCATAGGCGACGACGGGTTCGGGTACGGGCTCGGGCTGCGCCGGGGCGGCGGCAGGAGCCACGGACTTCGGAGCCTCCTCCGGTTCCGGCGAACCAAACAGCGAAAGTTGTTGAGCCATACACCACCTCAAACGAACCTGGAAGGGGTGGGACAAAATAATCAGTAGTGTTTGTCCCATGGCCGATACGAGTGTCGAGCTCGTTACATCGCTCGAACATGGGACAAACACTACTGATTATTTTGTCCCACCAACCCACTCGCTCGGTATAGAAACAAGAGCCCCGCTCGGGTGAACGGGGCTCGGATACATACGTTTGCGCAGCAATTACAGCGCCATCGTGCGGGCGCGGTCGATACGCGCCAGGCAGTCGTCGCGACCGACGAGCGCCATGGTCGCGCCCAGCGGAGGGCTCACCATGTTGCCGCAGACGGCGACGCGCACGGCCTGGAACACCACGCGCTTCTTGAGGTCCATCTGCTCGGGCAGCGGCTCAAGCGCGGCGTCAATGTTGGCAGCCGTCCACTCGTTCACACCCTCGAGCGCGGCCTTGGCGGCATCAAGAATGGCACCCATGCCCTCCTTCGCCAGGCCCTTGTTGACGGATTTCTCGTCATACTCGAGCGTCTCGGCCGTAGCGAAGATGGGAGCGGCGACGGTCACGGCGTCGGCCGGCATCTTGGTGCGCGGCTTGACAATGGCGGCAAGCGCGTCGATCCAATCCTCGCCGTACTCGACATTACCCTCGATGAGACCCGCCTCGTGCAGCTCGGGGACCATGATCTCGTCGGCAAACTGAGCATCGGACATGCCATTGATGTACTCGGCATTGACCCAGTCGAGCTTCTTGGGGTCGAAGGTCGCCGGGTTCTTGGAGATGCGGTCGAGCGAGAACTTGCTGGCCAGGACATCGCGCGGGATGATCGTGGTCTCGCCGTCGAGCGACCAGCCGAGCAGCGCAAGGTAGTTGACGAAGGCGTCGGACAGGTAGCCGGCGTCGCGGTACTCCTCCACCGAGGTGGCGCCGTGACGCTTGGAGAGCTTCTTGCCGTCGGCGCCCAAGATCATGGAGATGTGAGCAAACGTGGGCACGGGCGCGCCGAGGGCCTCGTAGACCATGACCTGACGCGGGGTGTTCGACAGGTGGTCATCGCCGCGGATGACATGGGTGATTTTCATCATGGCGTCGTCGACGACGGTCGCGAAGTTGTACGTGGGCGTGCCATCGGAGCGGAAGATGACAAAGTCGTCGAGCTCCTTGGCGTCGAAGGTGACCTCGCCGTGGACAGCGTCGTGGATGACGACGTCGCCGCGGTCCTCGGGCACCTTGATGCGCAGGACGTAGGACTCGCCGGCCTCGATGCGGCGGCGGGCCTCCTCGGGATCAAGGTCGCGGCAACGGCGCTGATAGCCCTGGAAGGGGTCCTTGCGCTCCTGCGCGGCCTTGCGATCGGCGTCGAGCTGCTCCTTGGTGCAGAAGCAGGGATAGGCCTTGCCCTCGTCCCAAAGCTTCTGGGCGGCTTGCTTGTACAGGTCCAGGCGCTCGGTCTGGGCGTAGGGGCCAAAATCGCCGCCCACCTCGGGACCCTCGTCCCAGTCCAGGCCCAGCCAACGCATGGCGCGCAGGATAATCTGCGTGTTCTCGTCGGTGGAGCGGGTGGGGTCGGTGTCGTCGATGCGCAGGATGAACGTGCCGCCGTTTGCGCGGGCGAAAGCCCAGTTATAGATAGCGGTGCGGGCGCCGCCGATGTGCAGCTTGCCCGTCGGTGAGGGTGCAAAGCGGACGCGAACGTCTGATGCCATGGAAATCTCCTCGATTGCAGGATGGATGTCTAACCGCATCAGTATAAAGCATCAAAGCAACCTCCGCACAAAGGGCACCGACCAGTCATTGGGGACAGACTTAAATGACCATTCGTTGGGGACGTTCTTAGTTTAAGGCTGGTCATTTAAGTCTGTCCCCAATGAGTAGGTGCGGAAAGGGTGTGAATGTTTGATTTACGCGCTATGATGTGCCCTTGCATAGAGAGCCCGGCGGAATGGTAACGGTCGCCGGGACACGTTTTTTGAAAGGACAATCATGTCAGAAGAACTTCGTTCCATCCCGCCCCAAAATGGGTCCTTTGTTTTTACGTCGGAGTCGGTGACCGAAGGTCATCCTGATAAGATCGCCGACCAGATCAGCGACGCCGTCCTCGACGCAATACTCGCCAAAGAAATAGAGCTGCAGGAGCAGGGCTACATCGCGCCCAACGGCGTGCCCGCTAACGTCGAGAACGTCCGCTGCGCCTGCGAGACCCTCGTGACCACCGGCACTGTCATCGTCGCCGGCGAGATTCGCACCCAGGCCTACGTCGACGTACAGGAAATCGCCCGCGGCGTTATCCGCCGCATTGGCTACAACCGTGCCAAGTTCGGTTTTGACTGCGACACCTGCGGCGTTATGAGCCTCATCCACGAGCAGTCGCCCGATATCGCCCAGGGCGTTGACGAGTCCTTCGAGACCCAGACCGGCGCTACCACCGACCCGATCGACCTGATTGGTGCCGGCGACCAGGGCATGATGTTCGGTTATGCCTCCAACGAGACCAAGACCCTCATGCCCATGCCACACTACCTTGCCAGCCGCTTGGCCGAGCGCCTGGCAGCCGTGCGCCACGACGGCACCCTCGCCTACCTGCGTCCCGATGGCAAAACCCAGATCACCGTGCGCTACGAGGATGGCAAGCCCGTCGAGGTCACGACCATCGTCATCTCCACGCAGCACGCCGCCGAGATCGAGGACATGGGCAAGATCAAGGCTGACCTTATCGAGCACGTCATCACCCCGGTCATGGCCGCCGAGAACATGCCGTGGGACAACGCGGACATCTACGTGAACCCCACCGGTCGCTTTGTCGTGGGCGGCCCCATGGGCGACACGGGCCTCACCGGCCGCAAGATCATCGTCGACACCTACGGCGGCTACGGTCGTCACGGCGGCGGTGCCTTTAGCGGCAAGGACTGTACCAAGGTCGACCGCTCGGCCGCATACGCCGCACGCTGGGTCGCCAAAAACGTCGTTGCCGCCGGCCTGGCCGACCGCTGCGAGGTTGAGCTGGCCTACGCCATCGGCGTTTCCAAGCCCCTCTCAATCATGGTCGACACCTTCGGTACCGCACATGTTGCCGAGGACAAGATCGTCGAGGCCGTAGAGAAAACCTTCGACCTGCGCCCAGGCGCAATCATCCGCGACCTAGACCTGCGTCGCCCCATCTACGAAAAGACGGCAGCCTACGGCCACTTCGGCCGCGAAGACGCAGACTTCACCTGGGAAAAAACTGACCGAGTCGAAGAACTCAAAGCAGCCTGCGGCCTGTAAGCTAACGGCAAAAGCTGCAGCCACATATCGATGCACCAAAAGAAGTACCGGCCCCAACCGGTACTTCTTTTTATTAAACCGGTGGTGAAGAAGTCTCGATAAGCAAGGTAAGACAAGTTCCCAGCTAATGAATTTTGCCATCTAGCAACTCCAACCATGTATCCTTAGTCCCGAGGGGCGGGGCATAAGGTCGATCGCGAGTTCCGCACGAGCCGGAGAGCACTTAATGTGCTCTCCGT
>OATO01000113.1_pt1 | contig 49925 bp, 40 predicted proteins | sample 1495011 | NCBI WGS metagenome assembly OATO01 (sample SAMEA2579961, study PRJEB22360) | human gut metagenome | biome: human gut; feature: human-associated habitat; material: faeces | place: Denmark | collected 2008/2010 | reverse complement strand
CAGCAAAGGGGAATACATGACATTCGGGATACAAGGAAAACAGATCCGCCAGCATCTTCCGAAAATCACTCCGTCTGCCATGACAAGGATCTTTAAACGTCTGAAAGTCCATGGACTGATTGAAAAAATCCCAGGATCCTATAAATATTTGATAACGGCTCTTGGAAAAGAGATCATAGCTGCTGGTTTATCGATAAAAAACCTTATCCTTGTTCCGGCGCTTACATCTTGATTTTCCTGATGCCGAAATTTTGCCATTTTGCGTAGAAAATCATTTATAAGTGGCCTAACAATTATAGATGATGGAGACGTTTGGATAGGTGATCATACAATGATTGGACCTAATGTAACAATATGTACCACTGGACATCCGGTAGATCCAACATATCGTGAAATGGGCGCACATTATTCCTTAACGATACATATTGGAAGAAATGTGTGGATTGGAAGCAATACTGTAATACTTCCGGGAGTCACCATTGGAGATAATACTGTGATAGGAGCAGGAAGTGTAGTTACCAAAGATATCCCGGAGAATGTTGTTGCAGTAGGAAATCCATGTAGAGTTAAGCGTGCAATTAGTGAGAGAGATAAAGAATATTACTTCAGAGATTTGAAGATTGATCTTCCTTATACTGTTACAACGCATTTTATTTGATGCCATAATTTGCAGAATTCGGAAAATTAAAACATCCCATTTTTAGCCTTGTTATAACGGTAATAATTTTTTCTATTACTGTTATAACAAGGATTCCAGGGGTTCGGGGATGGAAGATCCCCGTATTATTTCTGCACTATTTATTTTTCTGAAAATGGCATATTATAATGTGCTGATCAACACTTATACATTAAGAGAAAATGATGAATAAAAATTGATTTTGAAGAGTAGATAGAGGAGAAGGTACTGGATATGAGAAAATTTGGGCGAAAGAGGGAACAAATTTCTGGTCTGACAAACGGAAATTATATAAAATCATAGTTATTTGAAGGAGCATAGAATGGAATATCAGTACAAACTTCGTCCGCATCACGGATTGTGCATTTCCTTTTTCTCGGCGAAAAGAGATAGTGAAAAATATAAAGAACATATAAAGAAAATAATAGTGGAATTGGAAAATACTTCAATTGTTTGTATCACCTTGCAGTCGGACATTTTTTGTGAAGGATGTCCCAGTAGTTTACAAGATGGAAGCTGTAGTGTCGCTGAGAAGGTTCGAGAATATGATCAAAAGATTCTTGAAATATGTGGATGGAAAGAAGGAATGCTACTTCCGTATTCTGAATTTAAACAAACTATTCAAGATAATATTATGTCTTGTAGAAAGTGTGAAACAATTTGTGGTGTTTGTGAATGGAGCGAAATTTGTCACACAACTGAAAGCAAAAATAAAAAGTTAATATGTTGGATTAATGAAGAAGATAAAATATTGTCTTTCCACCAAGAAGAAGGATTTGTGCAAAATGAATTTACAGACAGAGACGAGCTTCGATGTTTCTTGCTGGCAGTGTCTGGAATATATAGGATACAGTAATAAAAACTGTAAAGTTATATATGAATCCGCTATATAAGCTCTTTATTTTATCGGGCAAACTCGACTTAAAAAAATCATATTCTACCTTCGAGGGGTGTGTTTTTTCTCTAAAATAGAGTACGATCAATATAAAAAAGGAGGTAGCTAAATGGACCTTGTTAAAATTGGAAAATATATTGCAAGTAAACGAAAGTCCCTGGGGATGACACAAAAGCAACTGGCAGAAAAATTAGGGATGAGTGATAAGTCGGTTTCCAAATGGGAGCGAGGACAGTTTGAAGGAAAAACATATGAGCAGCTGAAAAAGAACGCCGCTTATATAAAGTGGCTGAAAAGCGGAGGGATAACGGCGTTTCCGGGAGGAGAGGATCAGGAAGAATTCCGAAAGCGCTGTGTGGAAGGAATGAAAAAACAGGTCAGATTTTTGATTGCCCGACATGTGAAATATGCGGCGTTTGTCGTTCATGGCGGTACGATCATGGCGGTGATGCACGCTCTTTACGAAGAAAAAAAAGATTTTTATAACTGGCAGGTGGAGAATGGAAGCGGTTATCTTGTATCTGTATCGGAGAAGGAATGGGAGAATGGAATTGAACTGCTGAAAAATGCGGAGAAAAGGAGCGGAAGATGATGTCGTTGGCTGCTTGTGTGACCGGATTTTTTTTGGATCGTCTGTTTGGAGATCCGGTATGGCTGTATCATCCGGTGAGAATGATCGGAAATATGATTTCATTTTTGGAAAAGAGACTGAGAAAAGAAAATGATAAGAAAAATATGACGGCAGGAGGGGTCTTATGGATTATTGTAGCGATCCTTTCGTTTGGGATTCCGTTTGCGGGACTGAGGGTGGCGCAGAATATCCATCCGTTGATCTGCTTTTTCTTAGAGTCGTTTTGGTGCTATCAGATCTTTGCGGCAAAATCTCTGAGTGAAGAAAGCAAAAAAGTGTATTACTGTTTAAAGAGAAATGATATGAAGGAGGCGCGAAGAGCGGTTTCTATGATTGTCGGGAGAGATACGGAAAACCTGACCGAAGAAGGTGTGACAAAGGCTGCGGTTGAGACGGTAGCGGAAAATACATCTGACGGAGTGACAGCTCCTCTTCTTTATATGATGCTTGGAGGAGCGCCTCTTGGGTTTTTATATAAAGCGGTAAATACGATGGATTCTATGCTCGGGTATAAGAATGAAAAATATTTGTATTTCGGGAAAATACCGGCGAAGATGGATGATGTATTTAACTTTATTCCTGCCCGTGTGACGGCGATGTTTATGGTATGTGCAAGTTTTCTTGCGGGATTAGACGGGAAAAATGCATGGAGGATATATTTGCGTGACAGACGAAAACATGCAAGTCCTAATGCTGCCCAGACAGAATCGGTCTGTGCCGGAGCGCTTAGAATCCGGCTCGCCGGAGATGCAGTTTATTTTGGGAAAGTTTATAAAAAGGAGTTTATCGGAGATGATCTTCGTCCGATTGACCCGGAAGATATTATAAAAGCAGGGAGATTAATGTATGTTACGGCATTGTTAATGATGTTTGTTTTCGGAGGAATAAAATTATGCACTGTACTCATCATGTGATCTTTTGCCGGATTTTCGTCAGATAAGACAAAAGAAGGAGACTGAATATGCAATATACACATGGAGGCGATATATATACATATGGAGAGATGATTGATTTCTCCGTAAATATCAACCCTCTCGGTCCGTCTAAGAAAGTGATCGAGGCGGCGAAAAGAGCGCTTTTGCAGTCAGCGGCATATCCGGACTGTAAATGTAGGAAATTAAGGGAAAAACTGGCAGACAGGCTTCGGGTGGACGAGAGGATGTTTGCATTTGGAAACGGGGCGGCAGAACTGCTCTATACTCTTGTCCTGGCAGAAAAATCGAAGAAAGCTCTCCTCCCCATTCCCTCGTTTTCAGAATATGAGCAGGCGTTAAAAACAGTTGGATGCGAAATAAAATACTATCAAACGAAAAAAAATAATGGTTTTTGTATAGATTATGATTTCTTAGAAGAACTAACAGAAGATGTGGATATCATTTTTTTATGTTCTCCTTGCAATCCGTCGGGGAAAAAAACGGATATCGAACTCCTAAAAGAAGCCGCAAAACGATGTGAGCAGAAAAAGATTCGTTTTGTGTTGGATGAGTGCTTTCTTGAATTTGAAAAAGAGCCGGAAAGTCTTTTTGATAAAATAAACATCGTTCATTATCCTCACTTGTTTTTGCTTCGGGCTTTTACGAAGACATATGCGATCCCGGGGATCAGGTTAGGGTATGGGTTGACATCTGATGAAAAATTGTTGGAGAATATGGAGAAGATGCGCCAGCCGTGGAATGTGTCGGTGATCGCCCAGGAGGCGGGCATAGCGGCGCTTGATGAAAAAGACCGGGTAGAAAAAATGCGCCGTATGATACAGATAGAACGGATGGAGATAGAGAAACAATTAGATATATTAAAAATTGATTTTGTTTCTTCAGATGCTAATTTCATTCTTATATATAGTGAAATCAATCTGTTTGAAGAACTTTTGCAATACGGGATCTTGATCAGAGACTGTGCAAATTACCGTGGACTTGAAACAGGGTGGTATCGGATAGCAGTGAAGCAAAGACATGAAAATGAACAACTGCTGAAAGCATTGAAGGAGATTATAGAAAGAAACAGACAGGAGGCGGACATAGATGGCAAAACCGATCATGATACAGGGAACGATGTCGAATGTAGGGAAGAGTGTGCTGGCAGGCGCTCTTTGCCGCATCTTGAAGGAGGACGGTTATAAAACAGCTCCCTTTAAATCACAGAATATGGCATTAAATTCCTATATTACAAAAGAGGGACTGGAGATGGGAAGGGCGCAGGTAATGCAGGCAGAAGCGGCAGGAATCGAGCCGAGTGCGGATATGAACCCGATCCTTTTAAAACCGACAAATGATACAGGATCACAGATTATCGTCAGAGGCAGACCTTTCGGAATGATGTCTGCGTCTGAGTATTATAAGCGGAAAAAAGAATTTATTCCTTCGATTATGGAATCATACAGAAAATTGGACGAAACGTATGATGTCATTGTGATCGAAGGAGCGGGAAGTCCGGCGGAGATCAATTTAAAGAAAGACGATATTGTCAATATGGGGTTTGCGAAAATGGCAGATGCTCCGGTACTGCTTGTCGGAGATATTGACAGAGGCGGTGTATTTGCACAGCTTGCGGGAACGATGCTCCTGCTTGAGGAAGAAGAAAAAAAGCGTGTTAAAGGAACGATTATCAATAAATTTCGCGGAGACGTATCGATTTTAAAACCCGGACTTCGGATGTTGGAAGAAAAGATAAATACTTCTGTACTTGGAGTTATCCCGTATTTTCATCTTGATATTGAAGATGAAGACAGTTTGACAGAGCGGTTTCGGAAAAAGAGCAGATCAGGTCTTGCAAAAATCGCGGTTATACGTCTTCCCAGGATTTCTAATTTTACGGATATAGCTCCGCTTGAAGCAGTGGATGAACTCGACGTGTCCTATGTGTCAAACATTTCTCAATTTGGAGATCCTGATGTTGTGATCATCCCGGGAAGCAAAAATACGATCAGCGATCTTTTGTGGATGAGGCAAAACGGTTTGGAAGGGAAAATACTGCGCCATGCGGCAAAAGGAGGCATCGTATTCGGTATTTGCGGAGGATATCAGATGCTCGGACAGTCGATCAGCGATCCGACGGGGGCAGAACAAAAAGGAACGGTTCGCGGGATGGGACTTCTGCCGGTGACGACAGTGTTTGAACAGGAAAAAAGAAGGACAAGAGTTTCAGGAAGGTTTGCCAAAGTAGGCGGAGCGCTTGCAGAAATGAGCGGTGTATGTTATGAAGGGTATGAGATCCATATGGGGAGAACGGTTTTGTCCAAGGGGACTGTTCCGCTTGTCTATATGGAAGAGGAAGGAGAACAGCGGCAGGACGGAGCGCAGAGCGATCATGTATATGGCTGTTATATGCATGGGATTTTCGATATGTCTGAAACGGTCAAAACATTTTTGGCGGCAGTTTTAAGAAAAAAAGGAATAGATCCGTCGAAAATTACAGTGCGTGACAGAAACGCATATAAAGAAGAACAGTATGACCGGCTTGCGTCAATAGTAAGAGAGAACCTGAACATGGAGGCTGTGTATAAGATTATAGAGAAAGGAAACGAAGCGTCATGCAGTCTGTTATCAGAATAGGGAGCAGAGAAAGCAGGCTTGCGGTAAAGCAGGCGGAAATTATAAAAGATCAGATTAGGCGATGTGACCAAACGATTTTAGTTGAGATCATCACGATGAAAACGACAGGGGATAAGATCCTTGACAGGAGTTTGGAATCTGTCGGAGGAAAAGGACTTTTTGTAAAAGAATTAGATCAGGCTCTGGCAGACGGAAGGATCGATCTTGCCGTTCACAGTCTAAAAGATATGCCGATGGAAGAATCTTCTGAATTTCCGATTCTTGCATACAGCAGACGGGAAGATCCAAGGGATGTGCTTATTTATAAAAGTGAAAAAAAAGAACAGGGAACAGAGGAAGGGTCTATACTCACAAAAACAGGCGCTGTTATAGGAACTTCCAGTAAAAGGCGCATGATACAGATTCAGAAATTGTATCCGAATGCAGTGTTTCAAGGAATCCGCGGAAACATACAGACAAGACTTAGTAAATTAAACAAAGAAGAATACGATGCGGCGGTGCTTGCAGCCGCCGGGGTGAAGCGGCTGAATATGGAAGCGGTGATCGGAAGGTACTTTTCGGTAGATGAGGTGATCCCTGCTGCGGGACAGGGAATTTTGGCAGTTCAGGGGAGAAAAGAATTTTTGAAAGATACAGTGTGGCGTCAATATGTGGATGATAAAAAGAGCAGAGTACAGGCTCTGGCAGAACGTAGTTTTATCCGTGTGCTTGACGGGGGATGCACATCTCCGAGTGCGGCTTATGCAAAAGTAAAGGGAAATGAATTGGAACTGACAGGACTGTATTACAATGAAAAAAGCGGACAGTATTTTGTGAAAAAGGCAGCTTCTTATATTGAAGACGCTTCAAGTCTCGGAGAAAGACTTGCCTTGACAATGAAAAAGCAGTTTGGGGAAAGGTGAGAAAGATGGAACAGAGTTTATATGGAAAGGTATGGATCGCAGGGGCAGGTCCGGGAGATGCGGGATTACTGACTTTGCGGACTGCGGAATTGATCGAAGAGGCAGATGTCATCGTATATGACGCTCTTTTAAGCGCAGAGATACTAAGCCGTATTCCGCGGGAAACAGAAACAATTTATGTCGGAAAACATGCGGGAAACCATCCGGTTCCTCAAGAAGAGATCAATCAGATTCTCGTAAGAGAAGCAAAAAAAGGGAAAAGAGTATTGCGTCTCAAAGGCGGAGATCCATTCGTGTTCGGAAGAGGCGGAGAAGAAATAGAGATACTTAGAAATGAAAAGATTTCTTTCGAAATTATTCCGGGAATTACTTCTTCAGTAGCAGTTCCGGCTTATGCGGGGATTCCGGTGACTCATCGAGATTATACCTCATCCTTTCATGTGATTACAGGACATACGAGAAGAGATGTAAAACCCGACATTGATTACGAGGCTCTTGTAAAATTAAATGCAACTTTGATCTTTCTTATGGGTGTGTCGGCAATGGAAACGATTCTGACGGAACTGATAAAAGCCGGAATGCCGGAAGATATGCCTGCGGCTGTGATAGAGCGGGGAACGACTGCGAGACAAAGGCAGGTGTGTGCGACTGTAAAAACATTAAAGCAGCAGGCAGATGAGGCGAAGATCAAAGCGCCTGCGATTATCGTAGTAGGAAAAGTGTGTTCTTTGTCAGAAGAGTTTCACTGGATAAAAGACAGGATTTTGGGAGGAAAGCAATTTTTGGTGACAAGACCGAGGCAGAATAGTTCCGCTCTGGCAAAACGCCTGCGAAATCTCGGGGCACAGGTGATCGAGATGCCGTCTATTCATACAGTAGCGATCGATCCGAATGAGAGGCTGAAAAAGGCATTAGGGGAAATTCAACATTCCGAAAAAGAGGAATGGTTTGTTTTTACAAGTCCTATAGGAGTACATGTATTTTTTGAACAATTAGAAAAAGAAGCATGGGATATGAGAAGGCTGCTCGCAGGAAAAGCACAGATAAAAATCGCGGCCATCGGTTCTGCGACGGCGGCTGCATTAAAAGAACACGGACTGTTTGCAGATATCGTGCCGAAGATTTATAATGCAGGAGAGTTGGGAAAAACACTTGCAGAAAATATTTCAGAGTATAGTGCGGTTACGATCTTTCGGGCAGAGGAAGGATCTTTAGAACTGCTTCCGCCTCTTATGGAAACAGGCGTCCCGGTAAACGATATTGCATTATATCGGACCGAATATGAAGTCTCCTCTTTACTTAGGCACAAGATAGAAAAGATGTTCCAAAAAGAGGAGATCGATGCAGTTACTTTTACAAGCGCCTCAACGGTAAAAGGGTTTGTCAAAGCAATAAAAAACGTAGAACTTCAAAATGTGTCTGCCGTTTGTATCGGAGAACAAACAGCGGCCGAAGCAAGGAAATACGGAATGAAGATTCAAGTCGCAAAACGGGCGGATATGGATGCAATGACAGAGAAGATTGTGGAATGTTTCGGAAATGTGAATTTTTAAAAATTTAAAATGACGAGCAGGTTATCCGGTTTGAAAATTATGGAAAGAAGGAATAATTATGTCGTTTTTAAACAGTAGAAAAGTATCATGGATTATCACAGAAGCATTTCGGTATAGATAGAATTCGGAAGGAAGAATAATGGGAAAAAATAAAGAAAAAACAAATGTAATGAGGATTTTAGATCAGAAGAAGATTGCATATGAAAGCTATAGTTATGTTGATACGGGAGCGGTAAGCGGAATTGAAGTAGCGGAAGTTTTGGGTGAAAATCCTGATATGGTGTTTAAAACTCTTGTGACGGTCGGAAAATCAAAAACGAATTATGTCTTTGTCATTCCGGTTAACTGTGAACTGGATCTAAAGAAAGCGGCACATGCCGTAAAAGAAAAAAGTGTTGAAATGCTAAAATCAAAAGAACTGCTTCCCCTTACCGGATATGTTCACGGCGGATGTTCTCCGATTGGAATGAAAAAACAGTTTACGACAGTGATACATAAAACGGCAAAAAACTTTGAAACGATGATTTTCAGCGGCGGCAAGATCGGATATCAGGTAGAACTTAGTCTGGAAGATCTTCTGAAAGTCATTCCGGCAAAGCTGGAGGATGTGACGGAATAAAACGGCAGAGCAAAGAAAAAAACAGGGTCTGAACAAGGAGGTGAAAGGGCAATGATGCGTTACACATGGAAAAGAATATTGACTGGGATAGTATCATTGTTCCTTCTTGCTACGGTCACTTTTTTTCTCGTAAGGCTGATACCGGGAAGTCCGTTTCAAAGAGGCGGCGTTTCGGAGCAGGTTGTGGAAGCTGTGGAAGAAGAATATGGGTTGAACGATCCGTTGATCGAGCAGTATCTGTCATATATGGGAAATCTTTTAAAAGGAGATCTGGGGATTTCTTATCAGGATCCGGGTACATCGGTGGAAGAGATTATCGGACGGGCAGCTCCGCTTACGGTGTCGCTCGGACTTTCGGCATTGATCGTATCAGTGATCGTCGGTACGGGATGCGGGGTGTTCTATGCCGCGTCGGAAAAAAGGGCAGTGAAAAAGGTAATCGGATCATTAGGAATGCTGGCGGCGGGCATTCCCGGTTTTGCCGCTGCGATTCTTCTGTTAATGGTATTCAGTGTAAAATTAAAATGGTTTCCTTCGTCGGGTTTATTTTCTTTTTCACATTATATTTTACCGGTTACGGCATTGTCGCTTTATCCGACGGCTGTGATCACCCGAATGACAGGACATGCATTGGATGAGGAGATGGCAAAAGATTACGTTCTTTTTGCCAGGGCAAAAGGATTGAAAAAGAGCAGGATCATTTTTACTCATGCGTTAAAAAACGCATGGTTTCCGGTATTGAATTATATCGGTCCGGCATCGGCGTTTCTGCTTACGGGAAGTTTTGCCATAGAGAGCGTGTTTACGATTCCGGGTCTGGGAAGAGAGTTTGTCATGTCGATTGCAAACAGAGATTATACTCTTATTCTCGGATTGACTGTATTTATGGGAACAGTTGTTATTCTTCTTAATTTGCTCACAGATCTGCTTGGGGCATGGCTTGATCCAAGTGTCAGAAGAGCTTACAGAAAGAAATAAGAAAAAACTTGTGTCAGGAACCGGCGGGAGGTGTGACAAAAATATGCGGAAAGAAAACAGAATAAGCAGTAAAAAAAGAAAGGGATATAGGGATGAAAAAGCGGCGCTTATCATCCTTTTGATCTGGATCTTTCTGGCAGTATGCGTACCTTTATTCGGGCCTTATTCTCCGACGGAACAAAATGCGGAAATACGGAACCAGCCAATGTCGTTGATTCATTTTTTCGGTACAGACGAGTTTGGAAGAGATAATTTTACACGGGTTTGGTATGGAGCAGGCATTAGTCTTGTGATCGGCGTGGGAAGTTCTCTGATCAATGGGATGATCGGTATTTTGTACGGTGCTGTAGCGGGGTATCGTGGGAAACGCATCGATATGATTCTGATGAGAGCAGCGGATGTGATTGCCGCGATCCCGTCGATTTTATATGTTATACTGATAACGCTCGTTATGGGACCGGGGATAAAAAGCATGATCTTCGGGATTTGTATTGCCGGCTGGATCGATATGGCGCGTGTCGTACGGGGGGAGATGATCCGTTTAAAAGAAACAGATTTTGCGGCGGCGGCAAAGATAGATGGTATATCGGGCATTCGGATTTTGTTTAGACATCTGCTTCCGAACGCACTGGGGATGATAGTCGTAAACTTCTTGTTTCTGATACCGCAGGCGATTTTTACAGAAGCATTTTTAAGCTTTTTGGGGGTGGGATTATCTGCGCCGACGGCAAGTCTCGGAACATTGATACAGGAAGGACGAGACAGGATGATTCTTTATCCGTGTGAACTTTTGGCGCCTCTTATTACGTTGTGTGTGCTTTTGGTCGTGTTTCATATACTTGCAATGGCGATGGAAAGAAGAGGAGGGCAGACAGATTGAATATGCTGGATGTAAGATCACTTTATGTAACGTATTTGTCTGAGGAAGAACGCGTTGAAGCTGTACGGGGGATAGATTTTTCGGCGGAAGAAGGAAAAGTGACGGGAATCGTAGGCGAATCCGGTTCAGGCAAGAGTACGGCAATGCTGGCTGTGATGGGACTTTTGGATCATAAAGCCGCTGTAGAGGCAGAGAAAGTGTCTCTTTTTGGAAATACTGTCAGAGCAGGAGACAATGCGGCCATTATTTTTCAAGATCCTTTAAAATGTCTGAATCCGACAGTGAAGATCGGCAGACAGATTGCCGAGACTGTGCGGAATAGGAAAAAATGTACATGGCGGGAGGCAAAGAAAAGATCGGAAGAACTATTGGATTCGGTTGGTATCCGCCACCCCAGGTTAAGGATGAAACAATATCCTTTTGAACTTTCCGGAGGAATGAGACAAAGAGTTGTTATTGCGATTGCCCTTGCCTGCGAACCGAATCTGATCGTGGCAGACGAACCTACGACGGCGCTTGACGCGGCGATGCAGGTCAGAGTAATCCGGCTGTTGAAAAAAATAGTAAAAGAAACAAATACAGCTCTTCTTCTTGTAAGTCATAATATGGGGGTGATCGCTGCAGCTTGTGATTACGTTTATGTTATGAAAGACGGAAAAATGATAGAGAACGGATGTGCAGATGATATTTTCTACAATCCACAGACTGAATATACAAAGAAACTTCTGTCTGATGCAACGGCAGAACAGCTTCTTGTAAAAGAAAAAGTGTTTGCTGCTCAGGAAAATCCGCTGTTTACGGTAAGACATTTGAAAAAGCGGTTTCAAAACGAAGAAGGGGTGAACGATGTGTCGTTTGATATTTGTGAGGGTGAAGTGTTTGCTCTTGCAGGAGAAAGCGGCAGTGGAAAAACGACGCTGGCAAAAATACTTACAGGGCTGGAACAGCCTGACAGTGGGGAAGTGTTTTGCAGGGGAGAAAGAGTAGATCGAAAAAACAGAAAAAGAAACAAAAATATGCATGGGAAAGTCAGGATGATATTTCAAGATCCGTATTCATCCCTGAATCCGTGCATGACGATAAACGAAATGTTGACGGAAACGCTTCGGGCGAAAGAAAAACAAATAAAGTTTGATCAAAAGGAAAGGAAAAAAGACCGGCAAAGACAGATAGAACAGATGCTTACGCGCGTAGGATTGAGTAGTTTAGACGGGAAACGGTATCCAAGAGAACTTTCAGGCGGGCAGCGTCAGAAAGCGGCAATCGCCAGGGCGCTCCTTTTAGAGCCGGAACTTCTCATTTGTGATGAAGCTGTTTCTTCATTAGATGCAGCGACAAGAACGCAGATATTGGATCTGCTGCTGCGAGTAGTAAAAGAAAAAAAGATCGCTTGTTTGTTTATTTCGCATGACATGGCGCTGATTCGCCGGATCAGTCACAGGACAGGCGTTCTCTACAAAGGAACACTGGCGGAATGCGCAAAAACCCGGGATTTATGCAGGAATCCGTGGCATCCGTATACGAAAGTACTTCTCGATTCGGTAATGCCGCCTGATCCGTTGAAGGCAAGAAAACAAAAAGTACCTGCAGTGCATGAAGGAAAATCAGAAGGAGGCTGTCCGTATTTCGGATCTTGCGGATATAAGATGGAAATGTGCAAAGACGCAACCCCTGAAATGTATGATTTTGAAGGCAGAGCAGTTTCCTGTCACCTTTATTCCAAACAACAACGCGCCGGAAGAAATCCGAATTATAAGATGACATCTCAGATATAAAAAAGCAAAATCACGAAAACTACAGATATAGAAACGGACATCGGTATAGATGAATTGTTGCACAAAGAATCGGGAATCATGAAAATAGGAGATAAATAAAAGTGAGATACAGAAAAAATATAAAAGGCGGGGAAAAAAAGATTATAGATCAGAAGACCATCCTGAAAACAGTGTCGAGAGGAACAGCTTTGTTTTTGGCGGCGGTATTGTTTGCGGGAAGTATCCTGACAGGGTGTGCAAGTACAGAAAAATCGTCAAAAAGCAGGAAAAACAACGGCAGTGCCGATCATGAGATTACAGTTGCGATCAACAGTGAAACCGGATCGTTAGATCCGGCAGGATCAATCGCTTTGACGTATCTTGCATATTCGGTAAGCGCTTTAGACGAACTGCTGACCTTTGATGAAAACGGAGAAATCGAGTACCGTGCGGCACAGTCTTACGAAGTAAATGAAGATTTTACAACGTGGACGTTTCATTTGCGAAAAGATGCGCTTTGGTCTGACGGAGGAGAAGTGACATCGGCAGATTTTAAGAATACGATCGTAAGAGCGTTAGACCCTGAATCGGGAAGCGGATATGCAGTTTATCTTTTTCCGATTTTAAATGCAGAAAAAATTTATAATAAAGAGGCGGATATAGAGACGCTGGGAGTTGAGCTTCCCGATGATAAGACGATTGTTTTTCATCTTGAAAAGCCGTGCGTATATTTTCTTGATCTTCTCCGGCTCCCGGTATATACGCCTTCCTGCTCGAAATATGCGGATGCTGCTAACCGTGGCTGGGAGAAAGATCCGAAGACGAGTTTATCAAACGGTCCTTTTTATTTGGCTGAATATGTACCGAATCAGTATTTTACGCTGAAAAAAAATGAATATTACTGGGGAAAGGACAATATCAGCTTAGAGAAGATCACCTATCGTTTTTTGATGACACACAGTCTATGGCAGCGGCTTATGAAACGGGAGAAGTTGATGTGGCAACAGCGCTTCCTTCTTCGGTCATGGAATTATATGACGGAAAAGAAGATCTGTTTGTGACAGATCAGATTGCGACACGATATATTTATTTTAATCTGAATGTGAAGCCGTTTGACGATGTCCGTGTGAGGGAGGCGTTTAATCTTGCGGTTGACAGAGAAGAGTTGTGCAAGATTGTCGGAGAAGACACAGAGCCGACGTATAATCTGGTGGCAAAATATATGAAAGACAAAAATACGGGGAAATATTTTACGGAGGAGGCAGAACAGCCTTTTGAAGAAAATATAGAACGGGCACAGAAACTTTTGGCAGAAGCCGGATATCCCGAAGGAAAAGGATTTCCTGAACTGACATATAGCTATCCGTCTTTGGAACTTGACTCGGACACGGCGCAGGTTATCCGGGAACAGTTGAAGAAAAACCTCAATATAGAGATCAAGTTAAACGCTCAAGAATTACAGACAAATTACAGTATGCGTCATGCCGGTAATTTTGATCTGTGCCGGATGAACTGGACAGCGGACTTTTCTGATCCATACACATATCTTTCGATGCTTCTGTCGGATAGTACGTATAATTGCAGTGGGATCAAAAATGAACAGTATGATGAACTTGTCCGAAGATCGGATTCCGAAACAGATCCTGTAAAACGGTCTGCGCTGATGCATGAAGCGGAACAACTGGCAGTCGGAGAACAGTTTTATATACTTCCGCTTTATGCGATGAAGAGCGTTAATCTTGTGAACCCGAAGATCGAAGGAATTCGTCAGATTCCGGCGAGCGGCGCTTTGGAATATCGATATGCGAAAATCAGGACCGGTCATTCGGAGAAATAACCGGTCTGCACGCTGCAAAATATTTTCTGCTCACTGACAGAGGGAACATCCCGTAGAAGTAGCTGCACAGCCGCCGAGAGCGGTTTCGCGGTATTCGGCAGGAAGTCTCTTTCCTGCGGTATACATAGCGTCTAACATTTCGTCAAAGGGGATGAGTTGCCGGACTCCGCTTAAAACAATTTCGGCTGCGGTTAATGCGTTGGCGACACCCGATGCGTTGCGCATCTGACAGGGGCATTCCACAAGACCGCCGACAGGGTCGCATACAAGTCCGAGCATATTCATCAGTACGGTGGACGCGGCGTCAAGGCATTGCCGCGCAGTACCCTGCATCAGTTCGACTGCGGCAGAAGCGGCCATTGCCGAGGCGACTCCGACCTCTGCCTGACAGCCGCCCACAGCGCCGGCAACAGTAGCGTTGCGCATGGCAAGACAGCCGACGGCCCCTGCATTAAAAAGGACACGGATAATATCGTTGTCAGAGAAATCATATGTCTCCTGAAGCGCAAGAAGCAGTCCGGGAACGATTCCCGCAGACCCGGCTGTAGGCGCGGCAACGATCAGTCCCATAGAGGCGCTTGTTTCGAGGATTGACATGGAGTAAGTAATTGCCCGGCTTAATGGGTCTTTACAGATGCTTTTCCCGGAACTGAGATGTTCACTTAGAAGTTTTGCTTCGCCTCCGATGAGTCCGCCTATGGAATGTTTTGGATTTTCAACAGAGGAATGGGCAGATTCTTTCATGATCTGCCATGTTTTTCCCATCTGGTTTATAATGTCCTTTCGTGTTCTTTCCGTAAAAGTTTCTTCCCGTATCAGCATGATCTCTGAAATAGGACATTCGTTTGTTTCACATAATCCGATCAGCTGCTGTCCGCTTTTAAAATCCATTAAAATTCTCCTTTCTCATTCGGAAGTACGAGCATGACGTCATGTACATAAGGATTTTCTTTGATTCGTCCGGCTACTGTCTGAGGAACGATTCCGTCAGATTCGACGATGCTGTACGCCGTACACCCTTTTTCTTCCCGGTAAAGCTTCATATAAGCTATATTGACGTTCATTTCGCTTAAGCAGTTTGTGATGTGTGCGATCACTCCGGGTTTGTCCTGTTGAATGACGATAAGAGTGCTGTATTCTCCGGTAAAATCAACTTCCACTTCGTTGATTCTTGCGATTCGGATTTTTCCTCCTCCGACCGATTCTCCTCGAACGATGAGTTTTTGTCCGTTTTCGTCAGTCATATGGATGTCTACTGTGTTAGGGTGAATTTCGGTTTCTGTTGTATTTGCCGTAAACGAATACTGAAGTCCGCGCTCATCGGCGATAGAAAATGAATCCGGAATCCGTCTGTCGTCGGTTGAAAATCCCATGATCCCTCCGAGCAGGGCGCGGTCTGTTCCGTGGCCTTTATATGTGCGGGCAAAAGACCCGTAAAGAATAAAATCAGCTTTTTTAATGGCGGCGTTCGGCATCTTTCCTGCAAGAAGGGCGATTGCCGCAGCGCCGGCCGTGTGCGAACTGGACGGACCGATCATGTTCGGACCGAGCACATCGAATACACTGATAAATGACATAAAAGTTCCTCCTGTTCTTTTTGTTGACGCTCATATAGAGGTAGTATATCATGTTTTCAAATAAGAATGTAGGTTCAGAGAAGAAAAGATGCGTTTATTGTGTATAGAAAAGCTATCGGGAAAGAAAAAAGAAAGGTTTTAAAAATATGATGGAGTTAGTAACAGGAGGAAGCGGAAGCGGGAAATCCGCGTATGCAGAAGACAGGATCTGCGCATTGTATGAAGAATACCGTAAGACAGGAAAGAAGGAACAAAAGCTGTATTATATAGCGACGATGTATCCGTATGGAACGGAAACAGAAGAGAAAATAGCCGACCACAGGAGACGAAGAGAAGGAAAAGGGTTTCGGACTCTTGAATGGTATACAAACATTACGGAAAAGATCCATCAGTTTGAAGCGTCCGGGGAGGCGCTTGGATGTGTTCTTTTAGAGTGCGTCTCTAATTTGGCTGCGAACGAATTATATATGGAAGAAGGGGCGAAAGACGAGGCTGTCCGGGTTGTTGCGCAAGCCATGGCAATGTTGAAAAAGAAAAGTTGTCATCTTGTTGTTGTGACAAATGAAATCTTTTCGGAATCGGCAAAAGATTCGGAAGAGATGAGAAAGTATAAGTATATTATGGGAGAGATCAACAAAGAGCTTGCGAAGATGGCAGATGAAGTGACTGAAGTCGTCTGCGGAAGACCTCTCAGAAGAAAAGTAAAGACCGCGGAAGATAAAACTGCATGCGGGAATACAAGACGGAATGAAGGGAACGAAAGACAGATGAAGACGGCAAAGTGTGAAATGTCCTGCGGCAAAATGAAAAGAGGAATCAGGATCGTGACAGGGGGAGCGTTTCAGGGAAAGAAAAACTACGCGCAGTTATGCTATCCGGGACTGAAATGGAGCAGCGGAGCGGACTGTAGTTTCGAGGATGTCAAAACATGGGAGGCTGTAGATGGGTTTCATCTTTTTATATGGCGCTGGCTGAAATCAGGAAGAACAAAAGAAGAACTGTTAGAAATGATAAGCGAAGAGAGAGATCTTGTTATCGTGTGTGACGAGATCGGGTGCGGTCTGGTTCCGGTTGATGCGTTTGAGCGTGAGTACAGAGAGGCAGTCGGAAGAATTATGACCGGTTTGACTAAAAAGGCAGTTCGGGCAGACCGCGTGATCTGTGGGATCGGATATGTTATAAAATGAAAAGAAACACTGAAAACGATCAAAGAAAAGGAGGAAAAGAAGATGTTGACAGAGATAGAAAAGGTGCTTCCGTCGGAGATTGAGAAAAGAAGTTTTGAGATCATTGCGGAAGAACTGGGGGATAAGCAGTTGATTCCGGGAACGGAATCGATCGTGAAAAGATGTATCCATACGAGCGCTGATTTTGATTATGCGGATAATCTTATTTTTTCGGAAAATGTAGTTGAAAAGGCGCTAAAAGCAATCCGCGGCGGAGCGTCTATTGTGACAGATACACAAATGGGAAAAGCGGGGATCAATAAAAAATGTCTTGCCGGCTATGGTGGAGAGGTATATTGCTTTATGTCGGATGACGATGTGGCGCAGGCGGCAAAAAGAAACAAAACAACACGGGCGGCCGCGAGTATGGATAAGGCGGCAAAATTAGGGGAGCAGGTAATCTTTGCCATCGGAAATGCTCCGACAGCGCTTGTGCGTTTATATGAGCTGATCAAAGAGGAAAAGATCGCCCCGGAACTTGTGATCGCGGTTCCGGTCGGATTTGTCAATGTTGTACAGTCAAAAGAATTGATCTTAAGTCTTGAAAATACTCCGTATATTGTTGCGAGAGGACGAAAAGGCGGCAGCAATATTGCGGCATGTATATGTAATGCACTTTTGTACATGGGAGACGGAGGAAAAAGAGAATGAAAAAGCCGTATTTTCCGATGTTTGTTGATCTTTCGGGCAGACAGGTTACTGTAGTGGGAGGGGGCAGTGTTGCGCTTCGCCGATCGGAGACGCTGCTTTATTTCGGCGTGGATATTAAAGTGATCGCGCCGGAGATCAGAAGTGAGTTTTATCGTCTGGATTCCGAAGGAAAAGTTGTTTTGTGTAACAGAGAATATCAGGAAGGGGATGCAAAAGGAGCAGATCTTGTGATCGCCGCATCAAACTGTCGGGAAGTAAACCGCCGTGTGTATGAAGAGTGTCAAAAAGCACATATTCCGGTCAACACGGCAGACGACAGAGAGTTGTGTGACTTTTATTTTCCGTCTGTCGTATTGGCAGAAGATATTGTCATCGGACTAAATTCCATAGATCACGATCCGAAGAAAGTGAAAGAAGCGAGAAAGATTATTGAAAATGTGTTTGATAATGAACGAGATTACCGTTCCTGATAATAAGATAAAGAAGGTGTTAAAACATTCTGTCAGCAGAAAAACTGCTGGCAGTTTCTGCATTGGCGACAGACTGAAGTGTGGATCCGTTCGATCCGTCGATGTTTCGGTAATAAATGTAAAAAGATAAAAGATATAAAAAATGAAAAAGAAACAGATGTATTATGTGTAAAATGTAAAAACAAAAGCGGTGCACATTGTTTTTGGTGATAAAAATAGACAAAAAATTAACAAAAAATAAGTAGAATTATGATATTTTGTATGATATGATATCTCTAATGGGCATTAACAGTAAGAATGGAGGTTGAAGAATGGCAGAGAAAAAGGCGACTGTTCCTTTCTCGGGAACAAAAGAACAGGAAGAAGCACTCATGAAAGTAATCCATGAGCTAAAAGATGAAAAAGGGGCGCTGATGCCGATCTTGCAGAAAGCGCAGGATATATATGGGTATCTTCCGATCGAAGTTCAGAAAATGATCTCAGACGAGACAGGTATTCCGATGGAGAAGATCTATGGAGTGGCAACATTTTATTCACAGTTCACATTGAGTCCGAAAGGAAAATACAGGATTTCCGTCTGTCTTGGAACGGCATGTTATGTAAAAGGATCGGGAGATATTTACAATGCTTTGATGGAAAAGTTAGGTATTGTCGGCGGAGAATGTACGCCGGACGGAAAGTTTTCTCTTGATGCGTGCCGATGTGTCGGAGCATGCGGATTAGCTCCTGTTATGATGATCAATGACGAAGTATACGGACGTTTGACAGTAGATGATCTGGATGACATTTTAGCGAAGTATGAATAATGCGGACATCAAAATCCCGGATAATATGAAAACGGGAATATGATACTTATTGATTTTAGAAAAACAGGAAATGGAGGAGTTATATGAAATCTCTTGAACAATTACATGAGATCTGTGAGCGGATGCGTAAAGTCGTGCAGCTTAGAGAAGAGAATGCGAAAGAAATACTTGAGAAAGCCGCAATGTGTGAAAGCGGAAAAGATGCCGATGGAAATACATACCGCACGCATGTGCTTGTCTGCGGCGGAACCGGATGTACGTCTTCCGGAAGCGCCCGGATCAGAGAGAGACTGGAAAAAGAGATCGAAGCGAACGGATTGTCCGATGAAGTCTGTGTTGTTAAGACAGGTTGTTTCGGCTTGTGTGCGTTAGGCCCGATCATGATCGTATATCCGGAAGGAACGTTTTATTCTATGGTTCAGGAAGAAGATATTCCGGAGATTGTGACAGAACATCTGCTCAAAGGAAACGTGGTAAAGCATCTGCTTTATGAAGAGACTGTAAAAGCAGATAAGATCATTCCGTTAAACGAGACGAATTTTTATAAAAAACAGCACAGAGTCGCTCTGCGAAACTGCGGTGTCATCAATCCCGAAAAGATCGACGAATATATCGGAACAGGCGGATACGAAGCGCTCGGTATTGTTCTGACGGAAAAGAAGCCGGAAGATGTGATTCAGATTCTTTTGGACAGCGGGCTTCGCGGCAGAGGCGGAGCAGGATTCCCGACAGGGTTAAAATGGAAGTTTGCGGCAGGAAATGACGCAGATCAAAAATATGTCTGTTGTAATGCGGACGAAGGAGATCCGGGAGCATTTATGGATCGTTCGATCTTAGAGGGAGATCCTCATGCGGTTCTTGAAGCAATGGCGATCGCCGGATATGCGATCGGAGCATCCCAAGGCTATATTTATGTTCGTGCAGAGTATCCGATCGCCGTGCAGCGTCTTGAGATTGCGATCGAACAGGCAAGAGAGTACGGTCTGCTCGGAAAAAATATTTTCGATAGCGGATTTGACTTTGATATTGAATTAAGGCTTGGAGCAGGCGCGTTTGTCTGCGGAGAAGAGACGGCTCTTATGACTTCTATAGAAGGAAACAGAGGAGAGCCGCGTCCGCGTCCGCCGTTCCCGGCGCTGAAAGGCCTGTTTCAAAAACCGACAATTTTAAATAACGTGGAGACGTATGCCAATATCCCTCAGATTATTGTGAACGGACCGGAGTGGTTCGCTTCGATGGGAACGGAAAAATCAAAAGGAACGAAAGTATTTGCTCTCGGCGGAAAGATCCATAATACAGGACTTGTAGAAATTCCGATGGGAACGACGCTTCGCGAGATCGTAGAAGAGATCGGCGGAGGAGTGCCAAACGGAAAGAAATTCAAAGCTGCTCAGACGGGAGGCCCGTCAGGAGGATGTATCCCTGCAGAACATTTAGATATTCCGATCGATTACGATAATCTGCTTTCAATCGGTTCAATGATGGGTTCCGGCGGTTTGATCGTCATGGATGAAGATACTTGCATGGTCGATATCGCGAAATTCTTCCTTGAGTTTACGGTAGATGAGTCATGCGGAAAATGTACTCCGTGCCGGATCGGAACACGCCGTATGCTTGAAATCCTTGAGAAGATCACAAAAGGTCAGGCAACGATGGAAGATCTCGATAAGCTGGAAGAACTGTGCTATCATCTCCAATCAAATTCTCTGTGTGCGCTCGGACAGACGGCTCCGAATCCGGTGCTTTCGACTTTGAGATATTTCAGAGACGAGTATATTGCTCACATTGTAGATAAAAAATGCCCTGCCGGAGTATGTAAAGATCTCCTTCAATATAAGATTGATCCGGATAAATGTAAAGGTTGTACGCTCTGTGCGAGAACCTGTCCGGCAGATGCGATCATCGGTAAAGTAAAAGAAGTGCATATGATCAATCCTGAAAAATGTCTCAAGTGCGGAGCTTGTATGGAAAAATGCCGCTTCGGAGCAATTTACAAAGAATAAGGAGGGCAGAGAAGATGGGAAATGTGAATTTAAAGATCAATGGTTTAAATGTGACAGCGCCTGCCGGCTCTACGATCCTTGAAGCGGCACAGGCTGCGGGAATTAAGATACCGACTTTGTGTTATTTAAAAGAGATCAATGAGATCGGCGCCTGCCGTATGTGCGTCGTGGAAGTAAAAGGCGCAAGAAATCTCGTGGCATCTTGTGTACATCCGGTTGCAGAAGGGATGGAAGTGCAGACGAATACGCCGAAACTTCTTGATTCGAGAAGAAGAACATTAGAGCTGCTTTTGTCGAATCATGACAAAAAATGTCTGTCTTGTGTCAGAAGCGGGCAGTGTGAACTTCAAGAGCTTTGTCAGGAACTTGGAGTGACAGATGAAAATTACTTCGAGGGCGAGACAACACATTATGAATTGGATGAAAGCGCGGTTCATATGGTGCGGGATAACAACAAATGTATCCTTTGCCGGAGATGTTCTGCCGTCTGTGAAAAAGTGCAGAGCGTAGGAGTGATCGGACCGAACAACAGAGGATTTGCCACGTTTATCGGCTCTCCGTTCGAGATGGGACTGGGAGATACAAGCTGCGTCGGCTGCGGACAGTGTATCGCGGCATGTCCGACGGGCGCGCTCTACGAAAAGAGCAATATCGACGACGTTCTTGCCGCTATTGCGGATGAGACAAAACATGTTGTAGTACAGCCTGCTCCGTCGGTGCGGGCGGCTCTTGGCGAAGAATTCGGTTATCCGATGGGAACAGACGTAGAAGGAAAGATGGCTGCGGCTCTTAGAAGGATCGGATTTGATAAAGTATTCGATACAAATTTCAGTGCAGACCTTACGATTATGGAAGAAGCTCATGAATTTTTAGACAGAGTGAAAAACAAAGGAGTCCTTCCGCTTATGACGTCATGCTCACCCGGATGGGTAAAATATTGCGAGCATTACTATCCGGATCAGCTCGATCATCTTTCAAGCTGCAAATCACCGCAGCAGATGTTCGGAGCGATTACGAAAACATATTATGCGGAAAAGATGAACATTGCGCCTGAAGATATTGTCTGCGTCAGCGTGATGCCGTGTACGGCGAAGAAGTTTGAAATCCAAAGAGAAGATCAGGACGCAGGCGGCGTTCCTGATGTAGATATTTCGATCACGACAAGGGAACTTGCACGCCTGATCCGTAAAGTCGGAATTAATTTCCGCAGTCTTCCGGATGAAGGATTCGACGATCCGCTCGGAGAATCTACAGGAGCGGGAGTGATCTTCGGCGCAACAGGAGGCGTTATGGAAGCGGCTCTTCGTACCGCAGTGGAAGAACTGACAGGCGAGACACTTGAGAAAGTAGAATTTACAGAAGTTCGTGGAACAGAGGGAATCAAAGAAGCGGTTTACAACGTAGCAGGAATGGATGTGAAAGTCGCCGTTGCTTCCGGACTTTCCAATGCGAAGATTATCATGGATAAAATAAGAGCTAAAGAGGCGGACTATCATTTTGTTGAGATCATGTGCTGTCCTGGAGGATGTGTCAACGGCGGCGGTCAGCCTCAGGTGCATGCGGATGTGCGTAATTTTGAAGATGTAAAGGCAATTCGTGCAAAGGTACTTTATGATAACGATGCCGCAAAAACATTGAGAAAATCTCATGAGAATCCGTCCATCAAACGGGTTTACAGCGAATATCTCGGCGAACCGGGAAGTGAGAAAGCGCATCATATTCTTCATACAACATATGTAAAACGTACAGTGAATTAAAAAGTCCGAGAAACAACTGATCTTAGTTGTTATGGACCGCGCTGTTACTATATGTCAAATATTTTATAACACAGGGAAGTCTTTTAGATTTTCCTGTGTTATAATTATAAAAAGCTGTTTTATTAAAAAGATAACTGACAGGAAATGAAGATAAAACAAAAAGTTGTGAACAATGTGACTTTGCCGGTCGGTTTATCGGGAAAGGGGAACGGAATATGGGATGGGATTGGCATAAGTTTCGGAAAGATACGGCATTTGCGACAAGAAATCTGGTCTGGTACACTTTGATCATGTCGGTTGTGACAGAGATGGTCTCCGCAATGGTTTCGGCATTGACGAAGACAGGCGGTTCGTCAGAGTCGCTTATTTCGGAGGTGACGGGAACGGCAGCTTCCGCAGGGATGATCGCAGGAGTTTTGATCGGAGTTTTCTGTCTTTTTAAGATTGACGGTACAAAAGCAGAAAAGATCGATATTTTCCAAAAATCGAAACGAAAGATGACAGCAGGCGCATTTTCAAGATTTTGCATCTACATGATCATGGCTCAGATGGTCTTTTCGTTGATCGCAGCAGCAGCGGAACTGATTTTGAATCAGTTGGGGCTTTCGATGGATACGCTGACAGAGCTTGCTTCGGTCGGTTCTGATATGGGGATTATGATGATGATCTATGCCGGATTCGTCGGACCGGTTGTGGAAGAACTCGTTTTCAGAGGATTTCTTATGAGACGGTTTGAAAAATACGGTAAAGGATTTGCGGTTATTGTCTCGGCAGTTTTGTTCGGTGTTATGCACGGGAATCCGCTTCAGATCGTATTCGGAACGCCCGTGGGACTTATTTTAGGATATATAGCAATCGAATATTCGATAAAATGGTCGATCATCCTTCACATCGCGAATAACTTTATTCTCGGAGATGTGATCGGCGGTTTGTTTGAACTGCTTCCCGATCATGTGGAGGAAATTGCGTTTACTGCATTTTTAGGTATCGGTTTCGTGATCGGTTTCGTTCTTCTGATTATAAGAAGAAAAGAGTGGATTAGCTGGCTGAAAGAAAACGCTGCGCCCGGAAGTTATTATCTCAACGCGCTTACAACGCCTTCGGCAGTGATCTTTATCGGTTATAACCTGTTTAACGGTCTGATGCTTTTGGCGCTGATATTTATGGAACCGTTTTTGTGAAAAAGGGAACGTCCTACAGGAGGTATGAGGAATGAAAGTCATTGATTTTAAAGATGCAAAATGCCGTCATTGTTATAAATGCGTACGAAACTGCGCGGTAAAAGCGATCAGTGTCAAAGACGAGCAGGCGCGCATTATGGTCGATCATTGTATCAACTGCGGGCGCTGTCTGGAAGTCTGTCCGCAGAACGCAAAAACATTTGCAAGCGATCTGGAAAGAGTGAAAGGATATTTGGCACAAGGGTTTAAAACGATCATATCGATCGCTCCGTCCTATGCGGGAGTTCTTGATTTTGATCAGCCGGGGCAGGTCGTGGACGCGCTTTTGAAACTTGGATTTTATGAGGTGAGAGAGACTGCGGAAGGGGCGGCTCTTGTGACAAATGAATATAAAAAACTTGTGCGGGAAAATGAGATGCCGAATATTATTACGACATGCTGTCCGAGTGTGAACGATCTGATCGAAAAATATTATCCCGACTGCGCGAAGTATATGGCTCCTGTCGTATCGCCGATGGTAGCCCACGGCAGATATATTAAGAAAATATACGGATCGGATGTGAAAGTTGTATTTTTAGGTCCGTGTATCGCGAAGAAGCAGGAGGCGATCGGAGACGAGAGAGTATTCGGCGCGGTCGATGCGATCCTGACATTTGAAGAGCTGGCAGACTGGTTCGCCGAAGAAGGGATTGATCTTCGTCAATGCGAAGAGAAACCGATGGGGAACCCTGATCCTAAGATCAACAGACTCTATCCTGTCAGCGGAGGGGTGATCCAGTCTGTGATCACAGAGGAAGATGCAGACGGATATCATAAAGTATTTGTAGACGGACTGGAAAACTGTATGGAGATGCTGGAATGTCTCGGAAAGGGAGAACTGGATCATTGCTTTATCGAGGCGAACGTCTGTGAAGGCGGATGTGCGAAAGGACCTGCGTCGGCACATTGGAACACATCTTATGTAAAGACAAAAGTAAAAATAGAAAACGGAGTTTCTTATAAGGCGGCGCGTGATCTTCCGGATATGACGGCGGAAGAACTGCACAAAGAGTTTAAAGACTGTAGTCTTTCAGATGCGATGCCGTCCGAAGAACAGATCCGTCATATTTTGAAATCTACCGGAAAATATTGTGCGGAAGACGAACTGAACTGCGGGGCATGCGGATATTCTACATGCAGGGAAAAAGCGGTCGCAGTCTTTCAGGGAAAAGCGGAATTGTCTATGTGTATGCCTTATGCATTGACACAGGCAGAGTCGATGTCTAATGTCGTGATGGATGTGACGCCGAATATGATCTTTGTCATCGGAAGCGATATGAAGATATTAGACTGCAACAGGAAAGGGCAGGATCTTCTCGGAGTCGGACGGGAGGAAGCGGTACAACGGTATATTTTTGAATTTATCGAGACAGAGGATATTGAAGAAGTGCTGGACACGAAAAAACCGGTGATGCATAAAAAGATCAAGATTGATAATGACAGGCTGACAGTGGAAGAGACGATCGTATACATTGACAATCTGGATGCCGCTTTGGTGACATATCAAGATGTGACGCGGGAAGAAAAAGTGAGGGAACAGCATTATAAGCTGAAAGTCGGAACTGTGGAAATGGCGCAGAAAGTGATCGAAAAGCAGATGATGGTCGCCCAGGAGATCGCGGGGCTGCTTGGCGAGACAACGGCAGAGACGAAAGTTACATTGACGAAATTGAGAGACTCGATATTGAATGAAGAAGATTAAAGGTAACAGTTCAGCCATGATAAGCACGTAGTGCGGTTTTACGAATGGCGCGGTTGAACTGTTACGATTAAAGATGAAACAGATGAAAGTCAGAAAAAAGAAGTAGGACGGAGAGAGGTTCATGAGTGTAAGTATTGATGTAGCTTGGAAGAGTTTGAATAAACATCACGAAGAATTGTGCGGAGATAAAGTAGAAGTGTTAAAGACGGAAGATTCCGATATACTGATCCTTGCAGATGGGATGGGAAGCGGTGTGAAGGCGAATATTCTGGCGACATTGACGTCGAAAATTCTCGGAACGATGTTATATGAGGGGGCGGCGTTGGAGTCGTGTGTAGAAACGATTGCAAAAACGCTTCCGATATGTCAGGTGAGAAAGGTGGCGTATGCGACATTTTCTGTTTTGCAGATCTTTCACAGCGGTGAGGCGTATCTTGTAGAGTTTGACAATCCGTCCTGTGTGTTTATCCGTGATGGGAAGATTGTGAACTATGCATATGAAACCCGCGAGATCGAGGGAAAAAAGATACATGAATATCGGTTTCAAGTACAGAAAAACGATTGCTTTGTCCTGATGAGCGACGGTGTGATCTATGCCGGAGCGGGATCGATTCTGAACCTTCAGGGATGGACGTGGGAAGCGATGGCGGAGTATACGCTTAAATGTACGAAAAAGACGATGTCTGCGTCCCGTCTGGCAGTTATGTTAAGTCAGGCATGCGACGAACTGTATGAAGAAAAACCGGGAGACGATACGACAGTTGCGGTTGCACGCGTGATTGACAGAAGAATTGTAAATGTTTTTACAGGACCGCCGAAAGAGAAAAAAGATGACGAGCGGATGATGTATGAGTTTATGCATACGGAAGGAAAGAAAGTTGTGGCAGGAGGAACGAGCGCTAATATTGCGGCGCGTATCCTCGGAAAAGAGATTGTCACAAAGGTGGACAGCCGTAATCCCGATATTCCTCCGATGGCAGTTATAGAAGGAATCGATCTTGTGACGGAAGGAGTGCTTACTCTCGGAAAATGCATAAAGCTTTTGAAAAAATATGTAAGAGATGAGTTCGATGCAGAATTTTTTGATGAGCTTGATGCGGAAAACGGAGCGTCTAAGCTGGCAAAACTTTTGATTGAAGAATGTACGGAACTGAATCTGTTCGTAGGAACGGCTGTGAATGACGCCCATAGAGAGTCGGAACTGAACTTTGATCTGAGTATGCGGCAGAATCTTGTAGAACAGCTTGTTTCTACAGCAGAAAAAATGGGAAGAAGAGTAAAAGTAAAGTATTATTAAAATATTTTCCGAAAGGCAGGAAGTAAAAAAGCAGGAAATAAAAAGAATAAAAGAAAAAACCGGCATTGCTTCCGTGGGCAGATGAAGAAAAGAGTCTGCTGTTGGATGCAATGCCGGTTTTGTCAGAAATATCAGACAAAAATGTTTACTTCAAAAGATAAGTGAAAGTATTGTTTTCTTTTTTAAATGTAACTTCTGCATAATCACGTGACGTTCCTCCCCTGTCGAGAAAATCAGAAGGATTAAGGTAAAGATGTTCTGCCAGAAGCCGGAAATCTTCGGGAGCTGTGATCGTGAACATTGACGTTGCATCTTTTTCATCTGATTGTTCGTAAGCAGCTTTATCCGGATCGGAATTGTTCTCATCTTTGGCAGAAGAAAAGGATGCTAAAAGATCGTTCCATTTTTTGTTTTTCATTGAGTCGCCGCTTAAGTATAGAGTGACAGAGTCGATATCTTCTGCACGGATAAGTCTTTTTATTTTGTATCCGTATTTTTCAAGACAGGAAAGTGTATTTTCATAGTCTTCGTAAATGTACAATGATCCGATCGAAAACGTCTTGTAATTGGTTTCATCTTCGGAGGAAGTTACCGGAAAAGCTGTATTGACTGCAGCATTCCATTCACGCGTTCCGTTCACCCATGAATGGAAAGGCTGATTCGTATTCGTCTCTTTGTTAGGAACATGGCGGATCGTAAGGGAAAATTCTCCAATCGGAACTTCGCTTCCGAGTTTTCGGATATCTGTGTTTAATACGTCTTTTTCATATGCGCTTAGAAGTTCTGTTCTTTGTTCGGCAGTCAGAAGTAATTCTTCGGGCGTTATATAAATATCCTGAAGCGAGACAGAAGATACGTTTTCTTTCTCCACATGGAAGATCGGGAAAAGTTCCTTGCGGTAATCTTCTTTTTGGCAGAGCTTTGTGAATGCCTCAAGCGTTTCATTATAGGAAACACAGTAGTTTCTATAAACTTTCTTCCCGCTTTCCAGTTCAAAGCAAAATGCGGCGCATATATAATTGTCGGAATCTTTATCCGTCTGCATCGATGTCTGAGAGGAGTAAAGCGTGTTTGGAGTAATGCCTTTTTTCACGTTTTCGATTCCCGATTGCGCAAGATTGTATAAAACGTCAACGTCATCGGAAAGAACGAAACTTTCCCTGTCATCCTCTGAAGTATAGTCTTCGGGATACCAGAAATAGGATGCGAACGAATCGGGAAGCGTTCCGATCCGGGCAATTTTTTCTTCTTTCGGAAGGTATGTGTCATATCCGGTAAAATCAAATTGAAACACTGCAAGCAAAACGGCTACAAACCCGATGGCAATTACGGAAGAACGCCATCCTTTTAATAGCATTTTCAGATCCTGCCAGTAAATAAACTCGATCAATCCGCATAGCAGGACAATGGCGAGCATACTTAAGATAATGATCCATTTTGTGCCGGAAGCTCCGATAAATGATTTTACAAGAAGACTGATAAACACTGCGGTCGGAATACTGATCAGTACTTTAAATACAGGCGGTGTAAATTTAAACGCAAGGGCATTTCCGGCTGATTCCGAAGGATAAATGCGATACAGCATGATCGAGGCCGCCAAAAGAAGAACGATCAAAACAAGAGCAGCGGTGATCATAAACACATTCGAGTAAGAATTATTTTGTTCAAGCATGCGGATGAACAACGGAAATGGCGAAAGATATTCCGAAAGTTTTTCAGGTATACTGTCGTGTACGTTATAAGTTGTCTGGAAAAACGCATCTCGCAGCGACGGAAGCAGTGTCAATACGAGGCTTGGATAGACTCCGATGACAAGTGTTCCGAGGAACATCGTTACGCTTCGTCCGGTCAGCATTCCCGCAAAAATACATGTGTGATAGATCAGAAGGAATGCGAGGATTCCCGTCCCCATTGTAAGAAAACATTCTCCGGCGAGAGAAAGAGTCATAATTCCTTTTACAGCGCCGACAAGGATCGTCAATACAGTACATACTATATATGGGATGAGAAAGAGGAACAGTCCTGCCAAATAAGAGATTGCGAACAACTGATGACGTTTGAGCGCAAGTCCGTGGTAAAAATCAAGTTTTTCTTTTTTATGCATGAACTGAAACCCGCTTATTCCGACTGCGAAAGCGAGAATTCCGATCAGTATGATGAGAAAAGCGGAATTATATCCGTTAATGAATCCGGAAAATGTATCCGCGAACTCTTTTAATACTTCAGGATCTTCAGAATAACTGTCAAGGTAGATCAGTGTGTAAACAGGCATTGAAAGAAATAACAGGACGCCGGAAAGGGCGGCGAGCCATCCTCTGTGCCGTATGTCCTCTCGTATAAGTTTAATATAAGAAATCTTTGATATCATAACCGGCTGCCTCCGTTTCGCTTATAAATATTTCTTCGAGTGTAAGCGGAAGGACTTCTGCAAAAACAGGATCATAAGTCTGTACCGCAGAAAGAATATCTGAGTGGCTTCCGCGAAGTGTGAGCGTAAGTAAAGAACCGGAACGCTCCATTTTTAATATCTTTATAGAAGACAGAAACTGCTGTTCTTTATGTGGATCTGAAATGACACACTGCAGTTTGCAGACGGAACACTTTATCTGATCCAGACTTTGGGTAAGCAGAAGCTGTCCCTGATGCAAAAGTCCGATGCTGTCGCAGAAGTCTTCTAACTCCCGCAGATTATGAGAAGAAATGATCGGTGTGAAATCCCGATTCAATATCTCTGCGGCAAAAAGACTTTTAACAGCCTGGCGAACGACCGGATCAAGTCCGTCGAACGTTTCGTCACAGAGGAGATATTTTGTTCCTGAACAAAGACCGAGCAAAATGGAAACTTGCTTTTTCATACCTTTTGAAAAGCTGCTGATCTTTCGCTTTGGATCAAGATTAAATCTGTCTGTAAGAGAGTCAAACAGTTTTCTGTTAAACGACGGGTAACAGAGCATGTAATAATTTCTCATCTGTTGGATATCTGCATTCGGAAAGAAGTAAGGGGTGTCCGATAAAAAGCAGATCTGTGATTTTACGGAAGGATTTTCAAAAACAGATTCTCCGTCAATGAGAACTTCTCCTTCGTCCGGTTTGAGAATACCGGATATCATACGCAGAAGCGTACTTTTTCCGGCTCCGTTTGATCCGATCAGTCCGAATACCATACCGTCCGGGATAGTAGCGGTGATGTGGTCGGAAGCATGGATCATCTGAAATGTTTTATCAAGCGTTTTTAACTCGATCATGAGAATCCTCCTTTCGATAGATCCGGTCAACAAGCTGCGTGAATTCTGCGCGCTTTACTCCGAGTTCTTTTCCGTTTGCGATAAGGCGAGAAACGTTCTCGAGAAGTGTTTTCTTTGTCTGTTCAACGAGAAGCGTCGTATCGGAAACGAAATTTCCGCGTCCTTTTACCGGATAAATATAGCGTTCCTGTTCCAAAAGCGAATACGCTTTCTGTATCGTATTCGGATTGATGGAAAGATCCATTGCGAGGGAACGAACGGAAGGCATCTGCGAATCGGGTGGAAGCGCGCCTTTTAAGATGAGCGTCTGAAATCTTTTAGCAATCTGTTCATATAAAGGCAGTTTGCTTTGATAGTCAATCGTAATCATAATTGTCCCTTCCTTAAAATGAGTGTATTAAGTGTATTATTTAATGTAGTACACTTATCGTAACACAGAAAGGAGAAAATGTCTATACAAAGTAAGAATTGTTGCAAATATGAAGCTTGTACAATGAAACGAATAGTGCTATGATAAGTCTGCTCGGCAAAAAGCAGGGCGGAAAATGAAATTGATTCAGGAAAGGAACAAAAGTGTGACCTATAAAGAAGCGAGGGTATATTTAGATGAATTGTCTAAATACGGAAGTGTACTTGGCTTAGATGCAATTCGAGGTCTGCTGCGTGAACTTGGGAATCCTCAGGATGATTTAAGGTTCATACATATCGCAGGAACGAATGGAAAGGGATCTGTGCTTGCCTACACTTCCACAATATTAAGTGAAGCAGGATACAGGATCGGGCGTTATGTATCACCGACAGTTGTCTCATACCGTGAGAGGATACAAGTTGACGGAGAAATGATATCAAAGCATGCTTTTGCAGAAGAGACAGAAAAAGTTCAGGATGCTATCGTTCGGTTAAAGGAAGCGGGAAAACAGCTTCCGACAGTCTTTGAGGCTGAAACGGCGATAGCATTTTTATATTATAAAAGAATGAAGTGCGATTTTGTCGTTTTAGAATCAGGGCTGGGAGGGATGGAAGACGCTACGAATGTTGTGAAAAATACAGTCTGCGTCGTGTTTTCGCCGATCAGTATGGATCACATCGGTGTGATCGGTAATACACTTTCCGAGATCGCCGAAAATAAGGCGGGGATCATAAAACCGGGATGCATCGTTGTATCAGCGCCCCAGAAGCAGGAAGTAAGAGAAATTTTAGAACAAAAAGCAAGACAGTTTGGCTGTCCGATTATTTATGCAGAGCCGGAAAAAGCAGTTGTCTTGGAAGAAGATTATCGCGGGATGCGGTTTTCTTATAAAGATTCCGAAAATATAAGCATCCGTCTTTCGGGAAAATATCAGCTCATAAACGCTGTTACCGCATGGGAGGCAGTACATGTTCCGGGACTGCTGAAAAAAGAGGAAAAGAGAGCGGTCGAGACGGGTTTTTTCGATACAGAATGGTTCGGAAGGTTTACATGTATTTCGGAGCGGCCTGTATTTCTCGTAGACGGAGCACACAATGAAGATGCGGCAAAAAGACTGCGGGAATCAATAGAAGCGTATTTCCCGGGGAGGAAGCTTATTTACATAATGGGTGTGTTTCAAGATAAAGAATATGAAAAGATCATCCGTTTGACGATTCCGTATGCAAAATGCGTATATACGGTCGATCTTCCGAATAAAGAACGTACGCTAAGCGCGCAGAAACTAAAAGAAGCTGTTGAAGCACAGTCTGAATATGTGCCCGCGTATGCTGTCGGCGAGATTAAGCAGGCGGTAAAAGAAGCGCTGGAAAACGCAGACGAAGACGACGTGATCCTTGCGTTTGGCTCTTTGTCCTATTTGGGAAAAGTAAAGGAAGCGGTTGAAAAAGAACAGGATAAGCGACAGATGTATTGATAGAAAAAGATAAAGGATGAAAAGATGATAGATCAGGAAAAAGTAAAGAAAGCAGTCAGATTATTATTGGAGGGGATCGGAGAAGATGCCGACAGAGAAGGCTTGATCGAAACACCGGATAGGATCGCCAGAATGTGCGAGGAAATATACGGAGGTTACGAAGAAGATGCAAAAGAGCATCTTTGTAAGACGTTTCATGTGGAAAACAGCGATATGGTCGTAGAAAAAGATATTACGTTCTATTCCATGTGCGAGCATCACCTTCTTCCTTTTTACGGCAAAGCGCACATTGCGTATATTCCGGACGGAAAAGTTGCGGGGCTTAGCAAGCTGGCGAGAACGGTAGAGGTGTTTGCAAGAAGGCTTCAGCTTCAAGAACAGCTTACGGGTCAGATCGCAGATGCGCTGATGAACGAACTGAAGGCGAAAGGCGCGGCGGTTGTGATCGAGGCAGAACATATGTGTATGACGATGAGAGGAATAAAAAAACCGGGCAGCAGGACGGTGACATTTGCAAAAAGAGGGCTGTTTGAGACAGATCCGGCTTTGGAAGAACGTTTTTTCAGAATGCTTGAAAGAGGGTAGACCGGACGCGGGAAACTGACCGGTAAAGGAGGAAAAATGGACAGAGTAAATGCAGTGATTTGCCATCCGCTGTATTTGGAATACTATCATAGGCTGGAGCGCGCGGAAAAGGAACGTATTTTTTGCAGGCATCAGATGTCGCATCTGTTGGATGTGGCAAGAATAGCATATATCCGTAATTTAGAGAAGGGATACGGTTTTCGTAAAGATGTAATTTATGCCGCCGCGGTTTTGCACGATATAGGAAAAGCGCTTCAATATGAAGAAAAAGTTCCCCATGAGATTGCGGGAGAGCGGATCGCCGGGGAAATACTGGATACACTTCCGAAAGAAACGGGATTTTCTGAGGAAGAAAAAAGAACGATAAAAAATGCGGTGCGCGGACACAGACGGCTTCGTGACGGGGCGGACACATTGGAAAAGCTTTTGTATGAAGCGGACAAAGCGTCGAGGCTGTGTCTTTCATGTCCGGCAAACCGGGAATGTAACTGGAGTGAAGAGAAGAAAAATATGGAGATAAAAATATGATCATAGGCAGAAGAGAATTTGACACAGAACACAATACATATATTATGGGCATCTTAAATGTGACTCCGGATTCTTTTTCGGATGGAGGACGTTTTGATAAGATGGATGCAGCCCTTCTTCATGCAGAAAAGATGATAAAAGAAGGAGCGGATATTTTAGATGTCGGCGGTGAGTCTACCCGTCCGGGACATGTTCAGATTACGGACGAAGAAGAGATCGCGCGCGTCGTTCCGGTCATTGAAAAACTGAAAAAGGAATTTGACGTACCGATCTCTATTGATACATATAAAAGCGCGGTGGCTGAAGCTGCGGTTTGTGCGGGGGCAGATCTTGTAAATGATATATGGGGATTAAAATATGACGAGAAAATGGCAGATGTGATCGCGAAACATGACGTTGCATGCTGTCTGATGCATAATCGGAACGAGGCGGTATACGATAGTTTTCTTTTCGATTTTATGAAAGATATGAAAGAGTGCGTTAAAATTGCAGATAAAGCAGGAATTGCACGGGATAAGATCATCCTTGATCCGGGAGTCGGTTTTGGAAAGACATATGAAATGAATCTGGAGATCATACAGAAACTGGAGATCATGCATGAATTTAAATTACCGATCCTTCTTGGAACGTCACGCAAATCTGTGATCGGTCTTACATTAGATCTTCCGGCAAACGAGCGGGAAGAAGGAACGCTTGTGACAACGGTTTATGCGGTGCAGAAACGATGTGCGTTTGTCCGTGTTCATGACGTAGAGAAGAATAAAAGAGCGATACTTATGACGCAGGCGCTCATGCGGGAACATGAAGTGTAATCAGGACTGTAAAACAGGCAAGCGAAGCTGTCGGACTGACTGCTTCGCTTTCGTATAGTTAAGGTGAAGAAAGAGTTGTCATACAGAAAAATGTACGGTAAGGAGGAAGGAAGACAGAAAATGAAAAAAGATTATGATGAGATCAGAATAGAAGATCTGGAAGTATTTGCGAATCACGGTGTATTTCCGGAGGAAAATGTGTTGGGACAAAAGTTTCTAGTCTCGGCAGTTCTTTACACCGACACACGAAGGGCGGGACTTACGGATGATCTAAGCGCTTCTATTCATTATGGGGAAGTGAGCGCTTTTATAGACCGCTACTTGCGGGAGCATACATTTCAATTATTGGAGAGGGCGGCAGAAGCGCTTGCAGAAGAACTTTTGCTGCATACAGCCGGACTAGAGAAGATCAGACTGGAGATCAAGAAACCGTGGGCTCCGGTGCGCCTTCCGCTGAAAACGGTCAGCGTTGTGATCGAGCGGCAATGGCATACCGCATATATTGCACTTGGATCTAACATGGGAGACAGAGAAAAATATATTACAGATGCAGTTGAAGCGCTTGGCGCTTTAAAAGGATGCGTTGTCGAAAAATGCTCTTCTTTTATCGAAACGCCTCCGTATGGGGTGACAGATCAGGATGATTTTCTGAACGGATGTCTGAAATTAAGAACCTTGTTTTATCCGAAAGAACTGTTAAGAGAATTAAATAGGATTGAAATGGAGGCGGGAAGAGAACGGATCGTTCACTGGGGTCCGAGAACGCTTGATTTGGACATTATTTTGTATGATGATCTCGTATATGAAGGAGACGAGTTGTGCATCCCTCATGTGGAAATGCACAAGAGAGATTTTGTGCTGCGGCCTCTTTTTGAGATCGCGCCGTATGTGCGCCATCCGGCGTATGGAAAAACAGTGGCTGAGATGTTGGAAGAAGTGAGAGAAAATGCTCAAAAAGAATAATAAAATACAAAAAAACAAAGAAAAAACGACGGGGAAAAGTAAGGGAGATAAGAAATAGACAAAAAAACGCTAAAAATATGAATAATACATTGTAAAAAATTGGTAATTTGCTATAATGGAGGATGTGATATATTGGCTGAAATATAAAATCAGCCTGAAGGGAAGGAGAAAAGGTATGAAAAGAAAAGTAGTCTTAAGACTCTTGAGTCTTGTGATGGTTGCATCTATGACAGGTACTATGCTTCCGTCAAACATTCAGACCGCATCTGCCGAAGAAGTTGATGTTACAGAAAAAACAGCAGCTTTAGAAGATGGGATCAATGATGCATGGACTCAGGATAACAAAGCAGACGGAGACACAGTCACTGTGGAAAATGGCTGGCTGCATATTAAATCAGCTGCGGGCAATCGGAATAATCCCGGAACAAGACCGCAGATGGTTGTAAATCCAAATACATTTGATTTTAACAAGCCGGGATATTTTTCATTTACTTTAAAATCAAATAATGCAAATACAGGAATAAGCGACAGTGACAGAGTAGGTGTTTACCTCGGATATAATACGGATCAAAACGGTATGTACATAGGATATGACAATGGCGGCTGGTTCTGGCAGAAATACAAAGGCGGCAACGGAGACTATTATCAGCAGACGAGAAAACCTGCGCCGACGAAAGATCAGGAAGTAAAGGTTCGCATCGACTGGACAGCAGACCATAAGATGACGTTTACGCTCAACGGAGAAGTTGTGTTTGATAAAGAAGACTTTTCCGGTATCGCAGATTCTCTCGGAAACAAAATTGCGATCAAAGCAGGTTCTTGGGGTCAGATCGGTTCAGATGTTCTTTTGAAGGATATTCATTATACAGGTCAGGAAGAAGCGGTTACATATACTGTTACGGGAAGTGTAACAGATGAGAGTGGAAAAGCGTTGGAAGGCGCGGTTGTAACGACAGGAAATCTGACGGCTGAAACGGATAAAGACGGAAAATATTCCTTACAGTTAGGAGCCGGCAAGCATGAGCTGACGATTACGAAGGCAGGATATCAGACGGCGACGACATCTGTAACTGTAACAGAAGGCAACGTGGAAGCAAAAGCCGTAAAACTGGAAAAGACAGCAGAGATAGAGACAGAGAAGCTTTCTACAGCGGATATGGACGTTTATGTAGCGAAGAATTTCCCGAGCGTTGTAAAATACGAGATGAAAAAGGGCGATTTAAACGGCAAGACGTTCTACGGTCAGACTTCGGCTATCAATACGGTGCGTATCAACGGAACAGATGTGAAACTTTCCAAAGGTGATGTAAAAGCAACGATCAAGGGTGACAAAGCAACGTATGAGATGACTGTGAAAAATGAAGAAAAACATATTGACGCAGTTCTTACGGCAGAATTGACAGCAAAAGACAATACGGTTTCATTTGAAATTACGAAAGTGGAAAATAAGCTGACAGAAGGAAAACCGGGCACAGCATTGGAAAGCGGCAAGGTGGGAAATCCGATCCAGACGATCGAAATCCCGAATCACAGTCTTGTATCTGTAAACAGTACACAGAAAAATGCCAATTTAATAGGCGCTGCTATGTCCACACAAACAAAGGTAAGCGGTGACGAATATGTAGAAGTAAAGGCAAATACGCCGGCTCGCGAAAGAGATTACATGTATGCTTTCGTTTCTAATAATGAGATGAGCGCCGGACTTTGGAGTAACTCCGAGTATGAAGGCCGTAATGCGGGGGCAAGTTCTTCCGGAGGATCTAATAATACAAGAGTTATGTCTGTTTCAGAGAAAAAAGACGGCTATGTATCGATGGGACTTGGAAGTTCTGCATGGTACTGGCACAGAGTGATGACAGATTCTCATAATCGGACATGGGTTTTGGAAGAGACAGAAAATCCGAAGATGAAAGTCGTGATCACAGGAAACTGCAACGGCGATAAAAATGTTGACTGGCAGGACGGAGCGGTTGCATTCCGTGATATTATGAACAATCCGTTCAAGAGCGAGGAAGTTCCGGAATTGGTTGCGTACCGTATTGCGATGAACTTCGGTTCTCACGCGCAGAATCCGTTCCTGACAACATTAGATAACGTAAAACGTGTGGCAATGCACACAGACGGTCTTGGACAATCTGTCCTGCTGAAAGGTTATGCGAATGAAGGACATGACTCGGCGCATCCGGATTACGCAGATATAGGAAAGAGAATCGGCGGACCGGAAGATATGAAGACATTGCTTGAAAAAGGCGCGGATTACGGAGCAAAATTCGGTATCCATGTCAATGCAGGCGAGATGTATCCGGAAGCAAAAGCGTTTAAGGATGATAATGTTCGCCGTAATAAGGACGGAAGTCTTCGTTATGGATGGAACTGGATCGATCAGGGAATCGGACTTGACAGTATCTATGACCTTGCCACAGGAGAAAGAGAAGCGCGCTTTGATGAACTTCATGAGATCCTCGGCGGCGACGGAAAAGATATGCTTGACTTCATCTATGTAGATATTTGGGGAAATAATACGGGAAGTGACAATGATGATTCCCAGCAGACCCGTAAGCTGTCCAAAGAGATTAATGACAACGGATGGCGTATGTCCAACGAATGGGGTGGAGCAAACGAGTATGACTCTACATTCCAACATTGGGCAACAGACCTTACATATGGCGGGGAAGGCGCAAAAGGAGAGAACAGTGATGTGATGCGTTTCCTGCGTAACCACCAGAAAGATTCATGGGTAGGAGATTATCCGACTTACGGAGGCGCGGCGGTTGCTCCTCTTCTTGGCGGATATAACATGAAAGACTTTGAAGGATGGCAGGGACGTAACGATTATGACGCGTATATTACGAATCTTTACACACATGACCTGACGACAAAATTCATCCAGCATTATCAGATCGTAGATTGGGAAGACGGAACACCGGTCAACGTAGGCGGAGCGGTAAACTGGACGCCTGAAATGAAGATCACTTTGAAAGATGAAGATGGATCTACGCTTGTTCTTGAGAGGGGATCAAACGATCCGGCTCAGGCGGCATACAGAGACAGAACGATGACTTTGGACGGAAAAGTGATCGCAAGAGGCGCGGTATCACAGGGAGACAGAACAGACGACGATATCCGCAACGGAAACAAAAAAGGAACAGAGTCTTATCTGCTGCCGTGGATCTGGGATGCGAAGACAGGAGAAAAAGTAAAATCAGAAGATGAAAAGCTGTACCACTGGAATACGCAGGGCGGAACAACACAGTGGGAGCTTCCGGACAGTTGGGCAGACTTAAAAGACGTCAAAGTATACAAACTGACAGATCTCGGAAAGACAGAGGAGAAGACGGTCAATGTTGTTGACGGTAAGATCACATTAGAAGCAGAATCAGAAGTTCCGTATGTAGTATGCAAAGGCGAAAAAGAAAATATCAAAGTGACATGGAGTGAAGGAATGCATATCGTAGATGCAGGATTCAACAGTGGAAGCCTTGATATGTGGACAAAAGCAGGCGAAGGAACAGCGCAGATCGCAAAGAGCCAGCACAGCAATCCGATGATGAAACTGGACGGAAAAGTTTCTATGACACAGAAACTGACAGATCTGGAAGCAGGAAAACAGTATGCTGTTTTAGTAGGCGTAGATAACAGAAGCGACGCCAAAGCATCTGTAGAAATTAAATCAGGCGATAAAGTACTTGGATCAAACTACACAACACGTTCTATCGCTAAGAACTATGTAAAAGCATATACACATAATACAAACAGTTCGACAGTAGACGGAAGCAGCTATTTCCAGAATATGTATATATTCTTTACAGCGCCGAAATCAGGAGATGTGACTCTTACGATCGCAAGGGAAGCAGGAGAAGGATCTTCATACTTCGATGATATCCGTATCGTGCAAAACGATTCTAAGAACATTACGACAAACGAGAAGGGCGAAGTTGTAAAATTTGAACAGAATTTTGAAAAGAGCGTACAGGGACTTTACCCGTTCGTAGTCGGAGGAATTGAAGGAGTAGAGGATAACAGAATCCATCTTTCTGAAAGACATGACAAGTACACACAGGCAGGATGGGATGTGAAGAAGATGGATGATGTTCTTGACGGAGACTGGTCTGTGAAGATCAACGGACTGACACAGAGATCTACGCTGGCATACCAGACGATCCCGCAGAACTTCCGTTTCGAGCCTGGTGTGACATACAATGTAAGCTTTGATTATCAGGCGGGCAGCGACGGAATTTACGCGGCTGCAGTCGGTGTCGGCGAGTATAACGGAAACGTTCAGCTCAAAGAACTTCCGATGAGCATGGGAAAAGAGAAAGACGGACATTTTACAATGCAGGTTACGGGAGATTCCACAGGACAGACATGGTTCGGTATCTACTCTACAGAGAAGGCTCCGGATCTTCAAGGCGTGAGTCCGGATGCGGCAGAGGCGAACTTCGGCGGATACAAAGAGCTTGTTCTTGACAACCTCGTGATCGAAAAAGTAACAGAAGAAGTTACAAAGGAAAAACTTGCCGCATTAGTTGCAGAAGCAGAAGAAAAGTATAAAGAAATCGATTACAGACCGGAAATTTGGAGCAGCTTCCAGGACGTACTTAAAGAAGCAAAAGCGGTTCTTGACAAAGAGGGAGCTTCACAGGATGAAATCGAGAAAGCATACTATGAATTAAAAGCTGCTATGGTTACGATGGATAACTCGGCTGGAATCGATGCGACAGATGATTCCAAAGATCTTCCGAAAGAGCAGATGACTGCTACAGCAGGAAGCGAGCAGGCGCAGGAAGGCGGAGAAGGACCTGCAAGCAACGTCTTAGACGGTAATGCCGATACAATTTGGCATACTGTATGGGCAGGAACACCGATTGAAAACCACTGGTTAAATCTGCAATTAGATAAACCGGCGACAGTAAGCGGATTAAGACTTCAGCAGAGAAGCGGAAGAAACGGTATTATCAGGGAAGCGGAAATCTGGGTGAAAAAAGCAGGCGCTGCCGACTACGAAAAAGTAGCGGATGCAAGCTTCGGAGGAACCGGATGGCAGGCGGTTGCTTTTGAAGAAGTGAAAGATGTAACAGACGTAAAACTCGTACCGACTGCGACTACAGGAGATGAGGCAAATAAATTCTCGGCAGCGGCAGAGATCCGTGTGATGGGAAGATTCCAAGACGAAGAAGTTGAAGTAAATAAAGCTGACTTGACGGCATTAGTTGAAAAAGCAGAGGTTTTGAAGGAGAAAGATTATACATCTGAAACATGGAAGCCGTTTGCAGAGGCGTTAAAAGAAGCGCAGGCTGTTCTTGCAAAAGAAGATGCAAGTCAGGCGGAAGTTGACGCGGCACAGACAAGTCTTCAGACAGCGATGGATGGTTTGAAGAAACCGGGAACAACGGACAATAAGAACCCAGGAACAACGGACAATAAGAACCCGGGTGCACCGAATAAAGGTCAGGCTGTTCAGACGGGAGACGCGACATCCTTCTTTGGATGGGGAGCGGCAGGTATCTTCGGATTATTTGCAGCGGCAGCGGCATTTTTTGAGAGAAAAAGACGTCGTCAGTAATTGTGTCGATCGCAAGGCACGGTATAAAAGAAGGTTGCAAAAGCCTTTATAAATAGAAAAATCGCTCGGATCGTTTGAGGTTCAGGCGATTTTTCTTGCTTTTTTATACTTTCCATGTTATTCTGAACTATGTCGTGTTAAAGCGCGAAAGAGAAAACTCAGGAGAGTCTCTTTATCGGCTGTGGCGAGGCCGGTGAAAGAGCGCCGAAGGTGTAAGCGGTATATTCTGTTTTTAAGGCAGACGCCGCGAGTCTCTCAGGCAAAAGGATGGAGGTATAAAGGAATGTTAGAGCAAATCGACCAAATCATTAAGGTGATCGACGGAGCGGTGTGGGGTCTGCCGTTGATCATTCTGATCCTGTTTACAGGATTTCTTCTCACAACCCGGCTGGGTCTTTTACAAATAAGACATCTCGGGAAAGCCCTAAAGTTTATGTTTAAAAATGAAGAGGACGGACAGGGTGAAGTAACCAGTTTCGGAGCGCTTTGTACGGCGTTATCGGCAACGATCGGAACGGGAAACATCACAGGAGTCGCAACTGCATTGGCAGCAGGAGGTCCGGGAGCGCTGTTTTGGATGGTTATCGCGGCGTTTTTCGGAATGGCTACAAAATATGCCGAAGGTCTTCTGGCTATCAAATATCGCACGATCGACAAAGACGGACATGTTCTCGGAGGACCGTTTTACTATATTGAAAACGGAATGGGAAAGAACTGGAGATGGCTGGCTAAAATCTTTGCATTTTTCGGAGCCGGTGTCGGCCTTTTCGGTATCGGTACTTTTACGCAGGTAAACAGTATTTCGTCAGCGGTGAAAAACTTCTTTGATCCAGAGTCATCAAACGTTGTTTTTTCTGCCTTTGGTCATGACTATACGATGGCTACGGTTGTGACTGGGTTGATCTTGACACTTTGTGTCGGCCTTGTCGTGATCGGCGGAATTAAAAGAATCGCGAAAGTATCGGAAATTGTCGTTCCGTTTATGGCAGTGCTTTATGTGGCGCTTGGAGCGATCATTATTATTACAAATATTACGGCTGTTCCGGCAGCGCTTGTATCTATTATAAAATCAGCTTTTACGGGCAGCGCTTTGGCAGGCGGGGCAATGGGAACAATGGTCGTTGCGATGCAAAAAGGAATCGCCCGTGGTATTTTCTCAAATGAATCCGGTCTTGGAAGTGCGCCGATCGCAGCAGCGGCGGCAAAGACAAAAGAGCCGGTTCGTCAGGGACTTGTGTCTATGACAGGAACATTTATCGATACGATAGTGATTTGTACAATGACAGGCCTTTCCATTGTGATAGCGGGTACATGGATGAACCCGGAACTGGAAGGCGTTGAAATTACGGTGGCGGCATTCCAAAAAGGCCTGCCGTTCCCTCCGATCGTAGCTTCGTTCTCACTGATGCTCTGCCTTGTATTTTTTGCGTTCACTACAATACTTGGATGGAACTATTATGGTGAGAGATGTATCGAATATCTTTTTAACAGAAATAAATCCGTAGTAAAAGGGTACCGCTGGTTGTATATTCTTGCAGTATTTATCGGACCATATATGACGGTTGCGGCCGTTTGGAATATCGCGGATATTTTTAATGCGCTGATGGCGTTTCCGAACTTGATCGCGATTTTGGCGTTAAGCGGTGTTGTCGTAAGAGAGACGAAAGATTATTTCGCAAGACAAAAAAAGCAAAGCAAATAAGCAGATAAGATTACATAATAAAGATTGTAAATACAAAAAGATCTGTACAGTATATAAGGCTGTCTGCAGTGGGAAAATGGCTTTTCCGCTACAGGCGGTCTTATTTTTGATATCTTTTTATATTATGATGAGCGATTGTTTTGTGAGCGATAAGATGATTTTTTATATTTGCTTGAAATCTGTCGGATTTAACAGGTTTGGGATTCGGATTGCGGGAAAGTGACAGATAATTTTATTTGTGAAGTTTATTTGTGTAAAAGGAAACGGAAATATTCCCTTAAAAACGACAATCTTTCATAAAAACAGGCTTGTTCTGAAAATACATTATCATGTGTTTTGGGGATTGCATTATACTATATTTTGTATTAGAATAGATTTTAGACAGCACGGGATATGACAGCCGTGCGATGCAAGACATGAGGAAAATGTTCCGTGAAATACGCAAAAAGGCGGAGAAAGCGGAAAAGCATCTGAAAAAAAGATAGATGAGGAGAGGCGAAATATGAAGATTATCAAGAGAAACGGAGCCGAAGAAGTATTTGACATTAAGAAGATCGTAATTGCAGTGACAAAAGCGGATTCATCATCGGAAGGGAGAAGTCTGACCGATTCGCAGATAGAAGATATTGCGGAGTTTGTCGAGTTTAAGTGCAATAAACTGAACCGTGCGGTTTCGGTTGAAGAGATACAAGATCTTGTGGAAGACCAGATCATGGCGACAGGAGCATTTGAACTGGCAAAACGGTATGTGAGATATCGTTATAAGAGATCGCTTGTGCGTAAGGCAAATACGACGGACAACAGGATCCTTTCACTTATTGAGTGCAATAACGAAGATGTCAAACAGGAAAATTCCAATAAAAATCCGGCGGTCAACAGCGTGCAGCGAGATTATATGGCAGGAGAGGTCAGCCGTGACCTGACGCAGAGAATGCTTTTGCCGGAAGATATTGTCGAAGCGGATAAAGAGGGTATCATCCATTTTCATGATTCGGATTATTATGCGCAGCATATGCATAACTGTGATCTTGTCAATCTGGAAGATATGCTCCAGAACGGAACGGTCATCAGCGGAACAATGATAGAGAAACCGCACAGCTTTTCAACGGCATGTAATATTGCGACACAGATCATCGCACAGGTGGCGAGCAACCAGTATGGCGGACAGAGTATTTCGCTTGCGCATCTCGCGCCGTTTGTTCAGGTATCAAGAGATAAGATCCGTGCGGAAGTCCTTCAGGAAATGGAAATGGTAGGGATCGATTATCCGAAGCAGGTGCTCAATGATATTGTGGAAGGCCGCTTAAAAAAAGAGATCATAAAAGGCGTTCAGACGATCGAATATCAGGTGATCACGCTTATGACGACGAATGGTCAGGCTCCGTTCCTTACAGTATTTATGTATTTGAACGAAGCGAAAGATGAGCGGGAGAAAAAAGATCTTGCGATGATCATCGAAGAGACGTTAAAGCAGCGTTATAAAGGCGTGAAAAACGAAGCGGGCGTATGGGTGACGCCGGCGTTCCCGAAGCTGATCTATGTGCTTGAAGAAGATAATATCGACGAAGGTTCTCCGTATTTCTATCTGACGGAGCTTGCGGCAAAATGTACGTCAAAACGTCTTGTTCCGGATTATATTTCCGAGAAAAAGATGAAAGAACTAAAAGAAGGAAACTGCTTCCCGGTTATGGGATGCCGAAGCGCTCTTAGCCCGTGGAAAGACGAAAACGGAAATTATAAGTTTTACGGACGCTTTAATCAGGGAGTTGTGACGATCAACCTTGTGGACGTAGCATTGTCCTCCGGCGGAGATGAGGACAAATTCTGGAAAGTGTTTGACGAGAGACTGGATCTTTGTTACCGGGCTCTTATGTGCAGACATAACCGTCTGAAAGGAACTCTTTCGGATGCGGCTCCGATCCTTTGGCAGTTTGGCGCGCTGGCACGTCTGAAAAAAGGGGAGAAGATCGATAATCTGCTTTATGGCGGATATTCTACGATCTCTCTTGGATATGCCGGACTTTACGAATGTGTGAAATATATGACGGGAAAATCGCACACAGATCCGTCGGCTACACAATTTGCGCTTGACGTAATGAAATACATGAATAAAGCGTGCGACAGATGGAAAGAGGAGACAAATATAGGTTTCAGTATTTACGGTTCTCCGATTGAGAGTACGACATACAAATTTGCAAAATGCCTTCAGAAACGATTCGGTATTATTCCGGGTGTGACGGATAAGAGTTATATCACGAACAGTTATCACGTTAATGTATGTGAGCCGATCGATGCGTTTGACAAACTGAAATTTGAATCCCAGTTTCAGGCGCTTTCTACAGGCGGTGCGATCAGTTATGTAGAAGTGCCGAATATGCAGGACAACATTCCGGCGGTTCTTCAGGTAATCCGTTTTATTTATGATAATATCATGTATGCGGAACTGAATACGAAGAGTGATTATTGTCAGGAATGTGGATTCGACGGAGAGATCCAGATCGTGACGTCTGAAGATGGAAAGCTTGAGTGGGAATGTCCGCACTGCGGAAACCGCAATCAGGATACTCTTAATGTAGCAAGACGTACATGCGGTTACATCGGAACACAGTTCTGGAATCAGGGAAGAACACAGGAGATCAAAGAAAGAGTGCTTCACCTGTAAAATATCGGGTGACAAACAAAGAGGGATAAATGAATCAAAAGAAACAGGATGCCCTGCTTGGTATCCTGTTTTTTTAACGGCGACCGATTACAATCCCGGAATGTACCTTTTGGCACTTCCGGTGATTCATTGCATATATAGATCAAACGGATAAGAGAGTATAGAGGAAAGGTGTGAATTCAGGTGTATTACGGCGAAATAAAAAAGTGTGATATTGCAAACGGTGAGGGCGTAAGAGTATCTTTGTTTGTTTCAGGGTGTACGCATCATTGTCCGGGATGTTTCAATGCAGATACTTGGAATTTTAAATACGGAAGCGAATATACAGATCAGACGGAAAAAGAGATTTTGGAGGCGCTCTCGCCAAGTTATATTAATGGATTGACATTACTTGGCGGCGAACCGTTTGAGCCGGAGAATCAAAAGACGCTTGTCGGACTTCTCCGAAAAGTAAGAGAGAGCTATCCTGAAAAAAATATATGGTGTTATACAGGGTATTTGTATGATGAGCAGCTTTTAAATAACAGCCGCGCAAGATGTGAATACACAGATGAAATGCTCTCTATGATAGATGTGCTTGTGGACGGAGAGTTTGTAGAGGCGTTAAAAGATATCCGTCTTGTGTTCAGAGGTTCATCGAATCAAAGAGTCATCGATGTGAAAAAAAGTCTTGGTCAGAATGAGATTGTCATGTGGCAGCCAAAGGTAGAGCGGGGCGTGTAGATGAAAAGAATGATTTAAGACCAAAAGAGAATCACGGATATCATACAAAATATAAAGGCTGGGAAAGTTATTTCGGTATACCGGCAGTTAAAAAAACATAAGGATAAATTAACGGCGCCTTAATTGTATAAGTGAAGAAGAGATGTTATATTTGATTTAGACATGTATTTGAGCTTAGACAAGAGAGGTGCCTATTATTATGCGAATCAATGAAATTATAAAAGAACGCCGTCTGGCAAAAGGATTTACACAAGAGCAGATTGCGAATTATCTTGGGGTGACGGCTCCGGCTGTCAATAAATGGGAGAAAGGAGTTTCCCAAACAAAAGGATATTAAGAAATAACCTGTGTTTACCTGCTTGCAAATTATTGTATTTGGATAAACGAGAAAAAAACTTTTTATTGACAGATATAATATCAGATATTATAATTGTCCGTAATTGAATAACTATCTTCAGGGCAGGGTGTAATTCCCTACCGGTGGTATAGCCCACGAGCCGAAAGGCATGATTTGGTGAAATTCCAAAGCCGACAGTATAGTCTGGATGAAAGAAGATGAAAGTAAGTTTATGCTTTTTTTGCGTGCTCTGGAATGATTTTATATTGTTTCAGAGCATTTTCTTTAATCGCATAAATCCTCTTTTGCATGTCTTGGATAGATTTTATTCAAGGCATGTATTTTTTTGGAGGTGTAAAAATGAGCGATACAGAATACATGAAATTAGCAATAAAACTGGCAAAAAAAGGTGCTGGCTATGTCAATCCTAATCCTATGGTTGGGGCAGTAATTGTAAAAGATAATCGAATTATAGGACAGGGATACCATGAAATCTTTGGTGGATTGCATGCAGAGAGAAATGCATTAAAAAATTGTAGGGAGTCACCTGTAGGAGCAACACTTTATGTAACACTTGAACCATGCTGTCACTATGGTAAGACACCACCTTGCACAGAAGCAATTATTAAAAGTGGCATTACAAGAGTAGTCGTCGGAACTTTAGACTGTAATCCTATTGTGTCTGGAAAAGGTGTAAAGGTACTTGAGGAAAACAACATTCAAGTTGTGATAGGAATTTTAGAAATGGAGTGTCAACAGTTAATCAAAGTTTTTAGAAAATATGTTACAAGGCATATTCCTTATGTTTTTATGAAATATGCAATGACAATGGACGGGAAAATAGCAACTTATACAAATCAATCAAAATGGATAAGTGGCGAAAAAGCGAGAAAACAAGTACATCAATTCAGGCATAAGGTTACTGCGATCATGGTAGGAGTGAATACCGTTATTCAAGATGACCCTTTACTGACATGCCGATTAGAAAACGGGGAAAATCCTATTCGTATCGTATGTGATACAGATTTAAGAACACCCATTACATCAAAAATTATCAAAACAGCGAATGACATTAAAACATATATCGCTACTTCTTCTATTGATGAAAGTAAGATTGCTCTTTACAGAAAATGTGGTTGTGAAATTATTTATACGAAGAAAAAAGGTAATCATATTGACTTAATGAATTTAATGCAATGTTTAGGAAATATGCAGATAGACAGTCTACTTTTAGAGGGTGGAAGTGCAATGAATTGGAGTGCTCTTGAGCAACAGATTGTTGATGAGGTGCAAATTTATATAGCACCTAAAATATTTGGTGGGAGTGCAAAAAGCCCTGTAAGTGGTCAAGGTGTTGCTTTTCCTAATGACGCCATTATGCTTAAACCATATGCTTTTTCTCAAGTGGGAAATGATTATTTCATAGAAAGCGAAGTGATTTATCCATGTTTACAGGAATAATAGAAGAAATCGGTAAAGTAGAAAGAATACAGAAAGATACTTGTAACTGTAAACTATCCATTAAAGCTTCAAAAATATTAGAGGATATACATTTAGGCGACAGCATAGCAGTCAATGGTATCTGCCTTACAGTTACTTGTTTCACTCGACAATCTTTTACAGTTGATGTGATGAATGAAACATGGAACAGAACGGCTCTTAGCCTGTTAAGACATGGAAGCCTTGTGAATTTAGAAAGAGCTATGCCTATGAATGGCAGGTTGGGCGGTCACATTGTTACGGGGCATATTGATGGGACAGGCAGAATATCGTCTGTGCGTAGAGACAAAAATGCGGTGTGGTATCAAATCAATACGCAAAGAGAAATCTTAAATCTAATTGTTGAAAAAGGTTCGATTGCTATTGACGGTATTAGTCTTACTGTCGCAAAAGTATCGAAAGCAGATTTTTCGGTATCCGTTATCCCTCATACTTTGGAGCAAACAATTCTCAAGAATAAACAAGTCGGGGATATGGTAAACCTTGAAAATGATATATTAGGGAAATATGTGCAGAAACTCATAGACAACAGCAATGAAACAGAGTTGTCGAAAGAGTTGTTATGCCGATACGGATTTTAGCAGAAAGGATAAAGGAATTATGAAATATCAAAAAATAAAAGAGGCATTGCAGGCGTTACAAGAGGGAAAACTTGTTTTGGTTATGGACGATAAAGAGAGAGAAAATGAGGGGGATTTAATTTGTTCGGCACAATTTGCGACAACAGAAAATGTTAATTTTATGGCGACTTATGCAAAAGGCTTAATCTGTATGCCTATGAGTGAAAGTCTGGCTAACAGGCTCATGCTTTCCCCTATGGTTGAAGATAATACAGATAACCATGAAACTGCCTTTACAGTTTCTATTGATTATAAGGATACTACAACAGGTATTTCTGCCGAAGAAAGAGGATTAACGGCTCGTATGTGTGTGACTGAGAATGTAAATCCCTTTGACTTTCGTAGACCGGGGCACATGTTTCCTCTGATTGCAAAGAACGGAGGTGCTTTGGAAAGAAATGGACATACAGAAGCAACGGTTGACCTATTGAGGTTGGCTGGCTTAAAAGAATGTGGCTTATGTTGCGAAATTATGAATGAAAACGGGAAAATGATGAGAACACCTGATTTAATTCAGTTTTCTCAAACACACCATATACCTACCCTCACAATTAAAGAATTACAGGAATACAGAAAAGTATATGATTTGCTTGTAGAATGTGTTTCGGTTGTAGAAATGCCTACAAAATATGGGAATTTCAAAGCACATTGTTATATCAATAAATTGAATGGAGAACATCATGTTGCATTGGTTATGGGAGATTTGAATAATGGAAACGATGTGCTATGTCGTGTCCACTCAGAGTGCTTAACAGGAGATGCCTTTGGCTCTTTACGCTGTGATTGTGGACAGCAGTTAGATAAAGCAATGAAAATGATTGCAGAAAATGGTTCTGGTGTATTGCTTTATATGCGACAAGAGGGACGAGGTATCGGGCTTGTCAATAAACTAAAAGCCTATCATTTACAGGATAACGGTATGGATACACTTGACGCCAACCTTGCATTAGGATTTCAAGGCGATTTAAGAGAATATTATATCGGTGCACAGATTTTAAGAGATTTGGGAATAAAATCATTGCATTTACTTACAAATAATCCTGATAAAGTTTATCAGTTAGAAGATTATGGAATGAAAATTTCAAGCAGAGTACCGATTGAAATAGAAGCAAATCCTTATGATAGTTTTTATCTAAAGACAAAGAAAGACCGAATGGGACACATTTTGAATATGGAGGAAAAATAAATGAACACTTTTGAAGGAAATTTAGTAGCAGAAAATATAAAAATCGGTATTGTTGTAGCAAGATTTAATGAGTTTATAACTTCTAAGCTATTAGCAGGTGCATTAGATAATTTGAAAAGAGAAAATGTTGGTGAAAAGGACATAGAGGTAGCTTGGGTTCCGGGAGCATTTGAAATACCTTTGATAGCGTCTAAAATGGCAAAAAGTAAAAAATATGATGCGATTATTTGTTTGGGAGCAGTTATTCGAGGTAGTACAAGCCATTATGATTATGTGTGTAGTGAGGTATCAAAAGGAATTGCTCAAATCAGTTTAAATACCGAAACACCAGTTATGTTTGGTGTTCTTACGACAGATACGATTGAACAGGCGATAGAACGAGCTGGTAGCAAAGCAGGAAATAAAGGCTCTGAATGTGCACAGGGAGCTATTGAAATGGTAAATCTAATTCGTGCATTAGAGGTATAATATGATTGGGGATTAAAAGGTAAAGCGAAAAAGCATAATAGGCGGAGTGATCCAGACACGGCGGTGGGAAAATCTCTTAGATTTTTCCACCGTTTTTAGTGGCTGGTTCACTCCGGCAGTTGAGCGAGCTTGCGAGCGAACAGTAAGCCCCCGTTATCTAACA